>BCSF01000116.1_pt1 | contig 34910 bp, 57 predicted proteins | sample 1016431 | NCBI WGS metagenome assembly BCSF01 (sample SAMD00045685;SAMD00045686;SAMD00045687;SAMD00045688;SAMD00045689;SAMD00045690;SAMD00045691;SAMD00045692;SAMD00045684;SAMD00045690;SAMD00045691;SAMD00045692;SAMD00045684;SAMD00045685;SAMD00045686;SAMD00045687;SAMD00045688;SAMD00045689, study... | reverse complement strand
GGGGGGGGGGGGTGGTGGGGGTGGGGGTGTCTTTGGTTTCATAAAGCCCATAACTGTCTCCTGTATTAATTTCCTGAAAGTATGCCTGTGCCATAATCAGCACCAGCACCGCCAGAACGCTTACCTCTTGTACGCTTTGAGCCTCTAGTAGAGCGTCCACCAGTTAAGCCTACGTTACCAGCATCATCTGGCACAATCTCGCTTGTCACCTCTGACGTAACCGCGCCAGACCCGTCACCGCCCTGCGTGTCAAATAACATAGCCGTGTCACCGCCAGCCGATTTGCGTCCTAGCATTTGTCCATCTTTAGTTTGAACACCAACCGTAACGTATCTGCCACTAGACGATAGAGCCTTTGTAGGTGTGCCGCCAGCTTTCAAAGCGTCAATCTGTTTTTGCAAATTTAGTCTAGCCATTGCGCCTAATGTACCAGGAACTACATTCTGCATCCTTTTTTGCAAATCGTAGATAGCCCCCTGCCGTATAGTGTCTTGCGCTACAGCACTGCCAGAACTTTGTGATTGATATTCAGACTCTTGGAACGCTTGGCGTTGTTGTACGCCTTGAGAAGTTAAAACCCCAGAGCCAGAAGAACTACGCACAATATTGCCGCCAGAGGTAACATAGTTGCCACCACTAGAGCCGCCTAAAGTCTTTTCTTCTTTACGCTGCCTGTTCTTTTTTGCTTGGTACTGCATAGGGGCTGCATCATAACCACCACTATCAGAACCGCCACCGCCACCACCCATGACTTACTCCTTTACTATATGAAACCCTAGTTTACGCTTTTCAGTTCTTAACCAAAAACATTGGGAATACCCCATAGAACATATCAGACTTTTCAGGCAACGGAAAGACACAGACACATCACGCGCACCGCCCAAGCATATAAAGTCAATAATCCAAATGTCCTCACCCTGTGCATAGTACCCATCAACAGGGAATGTATTAGTGCTGAAATACTCCTGTATATGCGCCTCTAGCGGAAACGCAAAGGTGGCAAAGAAGTATAATCCTTCATCATCATCTACACCAGTTACGAACTGACCTAAAGAAAGAGGTATATCTATATGATTTACAACAGCTTCATCATCCCATCCACGATGGTAAGGGCTGTTAGAAACCATGTTCATTATCTTTTCATAGGTTTCTTCTGTCATATCGTAAAAGGATTGTAGTCATTCATCGCCATCGCTTGAGGAGACTTGACCATAGTTTGTTTATTTTCCATTCCAATAGCCAAATATCTAAACGCATCCGCAGCATGGCTCGTGAAATCATGGCGCGGATGATCTCTGAAAACTTTTTTCTTTTCATCAAACTCTTGGCGATATTGACGCAACATCTCAACACCTTCATGTGTTTTATCCCTATCAAAGTAACACTTAGGAAGCATCATACGAGCCGCATTGATGCCATCTATTATCTTCATCTTAGGTATAACTCTAAAGCGTATGCCTAGACCAAAAGCCACCTCTAGCCTTGATTTACCGCTACCAAGTTCTCGAACCTCAATATCATGCGGCGCAAGATGATCGCCCCAATGGTAATCTTTCTGCCGCAAAACCTCTGCATAGTGGTCTAACCCCACCCCACCGTTCTCATAATAATCTATAACGTGGACTGCACCGCCTCTAAATATCTGGGCAAACCAGATAGCCGTACTATCGTTTATACCCAAATCCCATGCCGTATGCACAGGATAAGCAGGATCATACGGCACTCTAGTAATTCTGTTATTATCATCGGCATCAGCCAGCAACTTCCCATAGTACGCTCCTACAATAGCGGCAGTAAACGAACACTCATATTCTTGTTCATACTGCTCTGGTGTCATCATAGAACGAGCAGCACCCAGTTCTTCTTCTGGCACTAACTCACTCTCAGAAGCCTTAACTATCTTCCAATACCACTGGTCACTTTCATTAGCTGTCTCTTGTTTGGCTTGCTCTAATAAATCAAAGAAATGATTATGCCCTGCTGGCGTACCTAAAAAAACAGCACCACCCTGTCTATCGGATAGTGCTGGTCTAACAACCTCCCCCCATACTCTAGGGTTCTGCATACCAAATTCATCGAACACACACAGGTCTAAGTAAATACCACGGAGACTGTCAGGGTTTTCAGCAGACAAGAGCATTAACCGCCCACCATTGGGAAAGTCTACTCTAAGTTCTGTCTCATTAAAGGTAACACCTGGTATTACACCAGCATAATACTTTACATAATCCCAAGCTATCCGCTTTGCTTGCGTAAAGGTAGGAGCAACAAAGGCCACTCTAGGTCTAGGTAACTCACAAGTCAGACAATGTTTTATTAAATGATTAACAGCCCAGACAGTCTTACCAAAGCGTCTGTGCATCACAAGAACATTCCAACGCTTTACACTCTGGTGCATCTCAGCCTGTAAGTCTCTAGGCTTATAAGGGATTTTAACTTGCATCAGTTTCCCAAACTATCTTAACAGTGCCATCACCTATCTCAACACCAGCCCTGTTCTTCTGATCACCAAATCTATCAGGCATCAGCTTGCCAACCTTCCAACGCACATGAGTAGCATAGTCCCTCAACACATTAGGGTCATAATCCTTCTCACCCCTTAACCTCTGCTGATATAACTCATCTAACTCCTCTACAGCCTTCTCAGCACTCTGCTGCTGGGCTACCCGTATTTGCCTCTCTAAGTCAGCATCCTCTGCCATACGGCTATAAATATTAGCACGACTTATCTTTAACTCAGTACAAGCCCTAGCAAGACTATGACCATCCATAATCTTTGCAGTCAGTGCATCAATTCTCTGCATAGTTAACTTTGCCATGAACACCTCTTTGCATAAGCATAGTAAGTTAGGCTGTGTGTTGCAATGTAGTATTTAACATATAGAAAGCCAGCACCGATTGCTGGGGTATGCCAGCCCTAGCAGATGCCCCCGTACAGGACAGATCAGGCAAGCAAATCTGCCTAGCATTGCCACGCAAAACAATGTCTGTTTGTATGTGATGAGACACACAAAACCAACCACACAAACCAAACAATTCAAGCTGGCATATCATGCCAAGCCATGCAGCTATATACTATATAATGTTGGGAAAAGCATTGTTGGCAATGTTTGCTCAAGCAATGTTTGCTTTTCTTAAATATCATATATTTTATGCATTGACAATGTGAACAGCGTTCTATATGTATAGGGTAAGACTAGCAAACAACATAAGGATCAACGCTATGACTAGATTATTCTTCACGCCCAAAACAGTTTACGGCCAGACGCTATTCTATCCAGATTGTGAAGGTACTCGCAGCCTTGCAATACTTGCCAAGCGCAAAACATTTGATGAAGCGTCTTTATCATTACTTAGCAAAACATATTGCTTTGAGGTAGTGATCAATCAGCCTGAATATTCTTTTTAACACTAGCAACAAGGATCAAACCAATGAATAGAACAAAACTTACCTATACACCAGCCAAGCGCAAATCAGTTACAATCGTTGATGTTATCTGTTTTATGCTGATCGGCATTGGTATGCTGTTGACCGTATTCTTTGACATTACAATGCCAAGCCCTAATCAGATCCCATGGTTAACTATCTTGGCTGGATTTATGGGCATTATTTGCCTGTTTTTGCCGTCAATCGTTGCATCATTAGAAGATTAATAACTAGCAAAGAGGATCAAGGCTATGACTATCAAACAAAAGACAATCAAGACAATTAAGTTTTATCTGGCAAATCGCGGCAAGTGGATCAGTTTTGCCAATGATGCAGATACTATAAACATTATTTGCAGACTAGCAAACTTGCAGATCGTTACTGTTAACCAGTACGGGCAAGCGCGGATCAATCCGCACAATGCAGAAATGTACCTAGCAGCACAATAGAGGATCAGGACTATGACACTTACAAAAGACAACATGATCAAAATGTATCTGGATTGGTTTAATAACTTTTTAACAGTACAAGCCTTTGCAGATTATTATCAGCTATCAATAGACAAGGCCGAACAAGTTATAAATCAGGGCAGACATGAACATGAAAAGCGCGTATTTGCTGATCTGTTATAACCAAATAAGGCTTGGCTGGCCTTGCCAGCCTTGCCTAGTAATGATCGGGCAATGTTCGGTTATTACTTGGCAACAATGCCAGCATAGCAAGCAATAGAAAGGATCAAGGCTATGAAGATCAAACTACAAAACTTAGTATCAATAACAGAAAGCAACGTAGGCCAGAAGCGCGATAAGATCGAGCATGGTTTTTATAAAGAGATCGCGATCATACATGATGAAAGATCAACGCCATGCCGTTTTCGTTTTTACAATACAGGCCAAACTATCCATTGTATCGCTTGGCTATCAGGCAATGAACATTACACTAGCGGTTATGGCAAGGCTGGCGGTTATGGTTACTGCAAAGAATCGGCTGCAATGGAAAGCGCGATCATTGATTCAGGAATCACAATGGATCAGCATTGGGGCGGCATGGGTGAAACAAAACAGCGTGAAGCTGCCTTTTGTATTGCCCAAAAATTAACAGGCAAGCGCAAATTTATCTTACATACTGCTCACGCTTAAGAAAGGATCAAACCAATGCAACAAGTAACAGTGAATCTTTATTATTATTCAGAATTATCAGAGCAAACAAAAGAAAAGGCTAAAAACTGGTATTTCGGATCAGGCTTTGAATATCACTGGATTGATGAATCAATGGATTCAGTGAAGGCATTTTGCAAGCATTTTGATATTGATATAAAAGATTGGTCATTATGTCCTCATTCTTATAGCTATATCAAAACAGATGCAGATCATTCTTGTTTTAGGCGATTTACATTAAAGCAAGCAATGGCCTTGCCTGAATATCCTACTGGATATTGCCTAGATCATACATTGCGCCAATCATTCATAGACCATTTTGAACAAACTGGATCAGCATGGCTGGCCTTTCAAAATGCAATGGGCAAGGCAAAATATGCGATCATTCAGGACATGGAATACCAAGAATCAGAGGAATATATATCAGAGCATTTAGACTGCAATGAATATACCTTTACAGAATCAGGCAATCGTTTTTAAGAAAGGATCAAGCAATGACTATTAAAGAGTTTCTATTTGAAGCAGTGATCAGCCTGTTATTTTTCACAATGCTGATCGGATCAATGGTGTTTTGTTTAATCGCGTTTTCATAGCGTCTAAGCCTTATTTCTGCCTTGTCTGGTATATGACACTAGGCAAGGCAGTGATAAGCCTTAAACAGGCTTAAAACGCCAATAATGGCATAACCAGCAAGAAAAGGATCAATAAAATGAACGTAAACATTGACGGGGTTCATCATATCCAAAACTGGATAGACCAAAACCAAGATAAGAATCCCAAAGTTTTTGATTTATGGGCAAATGGTATTGCTTCAGTCATAAACAGATCGGATTGTATCGAACAAGAATTGAGATATAACGGCAAATATTCCTATGAAATAGGCATGACAGATGGGCAAGGGCGATCAATGTTTATAGATCTTTACCCTGAACATTTCAAAGACTAGCAGAGAAAGGATCAAGTAATGGAAAAGACTATTATTGAATCACTATCGCCACAAATAGCACAAATCAGGCTAACCGATACCATGATCAATAAATATATCATGGACGCAAAACAGGATACGCAAAAACTAGCTGCCTTGTTTGGTGTTGATTACAGCCTTATAGAGAAAGGGCAGAAAGTTACAGTTAAGGGCGTCTGGCATGACGGATCAGCCTGTAACATTACTTTCTATCGCGCCAAGACAAGGGGCGATAAACGGATCAGCATATCCAGCTTAAAGAGAAAGGCGCAAACAGGCGATCTTATAGGCTTGTCATATATCACTGATCAAACAGGCAAAACTTATTTGGCAGTATCGGTTACAAACATAACCGCATTGGCAGAAAAACGTGCAGTTTAAAAGAGAAAGGGCAGCTAGGCGTTGGATTCCTAGCTACCCTTTCCGACTAGCAAGCGGTGGATCAAGACCGCTAGAAAGGCATAACATGACCAACCCAATAACACCAGAACAATTTCGCGCAGAAAGATCTAGGCTCAACATTACGATCAGAGAAATGGCAGAAATGCTAGGCGTATCGAGTAGGGCTATATCTTACTATGAATCAGGCGAAAGGCCAGTGCCTTTACCAGTACAGAAACTATTGCGCTTATTAACCAGATAGAGAGAGAGGATCAGAGAAATGACTAGCAATGCAATTATAGACCTAAACAGCAGAGAAATTAGCTTTGAGGCTTATGAAGGGCTAAACAGTCTCGATAAAACTTTCATAGGAACAGAAAGCTATCTTGGCATAGCTTACTTCTGGAATTATGAATACCGCCATTACTTGCGCGATTGCAGTATGGCAAAGCGCAGAAAGATTCATAAGCTGTTTTTAAAAGCTGGCTTGCCTATTGATGGGGAAAGCCCAGAACATAAAAACATAATACAAACAGCCTTGCATGGTGTAACCCTTGCAAGTGGATTTACAGTAGGAAAGGGCTGGCAATGACAGTTAAACAGTTTCAAGAAATGCTAGCGACTAGCAGAGAAAAGGTCTTTTATTTCTGGAAGTATCAAACAGAGCAGCGTAGGAATACAGGCACATCTCTTAGCCCTAAAACAATAAGAGCCTCTATGAAGCGAGGCAATCAGGGTAAGTATAACTAAGCAATGCCACATGGCAGTACAGCAATGCTTTGCAGAAATGCAGAGCATTGTTTTTTTGTATATATAAAAAGAAAAGTATGTTGCAGAGAAATGCAGTTAATGCCGCATGGCTATGCTTAGAAAATTCTAAATATCATATTTTTTTGCTTTCGCCAAGCCCCTGCTCTGCAAGTTTTTCACGAATAATATAAAATAAATCTAACAGAGAAATTGTGCAGATCATGTCTGTATAGTCATAGTCTGGGCTGATGACTGACAGAGAAATGACGGCTCTAGGCTCTTGATAGTCATACTTATACACAAGCACAGGCTCTAAATCCCCAGCTTGTTCACAGGCTTGCACCCACCAGTCTTTCCTATGGGTATAGCCTTTGGCATAGGCTTTACACTCTATGGCAAAGCCAGGGATTATAATATCTGACTGCCCTTTGGTTTGGTATTGAGAAAGATTGCGCTTTGGCTTGAATCCTAAGTGCTGATCGATCTCATTGCAAAGCCATCTTTCAAAACTTGCTCCTTTATCACGACTTTTCTTGCCCATTAGATCCAATCCAATCTTGTGTCTGTCTTGCCTTGTTCCCAGACAAACCATGCAAAGGCTATAAACCCTGACGATCCTTCTGGCTGCACCTCATCACCACGCCACATAGTTAAACGCTCAGAGAAAACATGAACCCTTGCTGGCGGTTGCCTGTTATATATCTCTTGTCTACGCTGCTTACCTTCCAGAAAGGCTAGTCTTAATAGCATTGCAAAGTATGGCAGCTTCATATCCATGCACTTGATGATAAATTCATTGGCTAGCTTGTAAGGTGGGTTGGTAACAACTGCTGGCGCAAGTGGCTTAAACTCCATGAGAAAGTCCACGCCTGACTTGCCATAGCCATAATCGTTTAGGTCTGTAGATATAACATTACGATTGCTAGCGATTAGAGGCTTGCTGATGGCCCCATCACCGCAAGCGCACTCCCATATATCTTTCGGTAGCCTCTCAGCTTTTATAAGGGCTTCTACAGCTTCTGGCGGTGTAGGATAGAAATCGTCTTTTTGTCTAGTCAAAATACCATACCCATTATAGCCATGATGCCCACCGCATAAAGTAAAATCCCAGCCGTCAGGATGCTCATCTTCTTTGTGAGCATAACGGGCGATGATCGGAAATACTTTTTCATTTGATTGCCCCTGCATTGTTTATCTGCTCCAATGTTTCTTCATCTTTAACAGGCTCTTTGCCTGTACCCTCGCAATCCCAACACTCGTCAGATACTACATCACCGCCTTCTGGATCGTATGGACTTGGTATGTAGACCCAGCCCTTGCCTTTGCATTTAAAGCAATCAATCTGTAAAGAAGTCATTTGCTGTTACCTTTCCATTGCTAGCCTTGAAGATTATCTGCATAACTTTCAAGCTAGGCTGTCTTTCACCACTAATGATGCGTGAAATAGTAGCCTTAGACAATCCGCATTGCTTTGCGAACTGCGCTTGATTGATCCTGTTTGTTCTCAGATAATATTTTAACTTCATATAAAAAAGTTACTTGACTGTTGCCTCTTTGTCAATTAACTGTGTATAAAGATGGAACGAACCACGATTGGGAACAGGAAATGACAATACCAGATATCTTCAAAGACATGGGCTACAAGCATGATAGTGCATCAGGTGCTACCACTACAAAGGACGAAATGATCCTGAAGCTGTGGGTGCGTCACCATAATATGCGTTTCCCAATGGCAGCTAGACCTTGGGCTGGTATCTGTGTGCAACATGGCGCAGACCTTGCGTTAGGTTTGGCAGACTATGATGAGAACATTGGCTCACAAGAGCCAGTGCCTATGGCAGAGGCGGTACGCTCTGCGCTTGCAAAGTATGATGAATACAAGCCTAGAGCATGGGATGATGGTAAGGATGCAGAGGAATTTGATGCTTTCCGCGAACATATCCCAGAAATGATTGGTCAGGCTATAGCCGCAGTCAAAGAATGTTTTGCACAGTCTAACCTGATAGAAGGTGAGTTCCAGCGTTGGCACAAGGTAGATGGCTTGGATGTGCCTGTAATGCTGTATCAGGATTATAGTGCTGGCGGCATACAAGCTGACCTTAAATGCTCACTGGCTATGCGTAATCCACCTAAAAAAGATGGCACAAGAAGCTGGCGCATACCAAAGCCCAAGACAGAACCTACTTGGCAACAAACAGTACAGCAAGCGGTATATTGGAAAGCAACAGGGCAAACCCCTTCACTGCTATTCGTTACCGCATCTGGCTATCACATAGCCAATTCACAGAATTGTGAAGCACTCACAGAGGCATCTCTGGAACGTGCTTACAATGACGCAGTGCGTTCATGGAAGATAACACAGAACCTTATACGCGCTGGCAATGGCAACTGGCATACGCTAGCTGGCCTCGTTCAACCAGACTTTAACGAGATAGCCAGAAGGCATGGGCCAACAATCCTTGAACTAGCAAGGCAATTATGGAGAGACTAAATGTTTGATACACTTTGGGGATATTTAAAAGGCGTTAGAGAAGGTAGGCAACATGACTACCCACTTGAAAGGCCAACGCCAAATGAGGTGCGTGAGATAGCAATGGGAATCAAAGTTAATGATTATGTTATCTGCCCTAATAGAAGGGAAGCCGCAAGGGTGGCAAGTCTACTAAAGAAATGGGATGCAGACTGCATCACTCGCTCTGTTATGAGCAACGGCAAAGAATGTATCAAGGTATGGAGAATACGGTAATGGATGATTTGTTTGAAACACCAGCTTACAAGCTGTACCGAAAGACAGACCCAGAGACTAGCAGGGAGGCTGCTGAATCTCTGGGGGTGACGGAGATGGAAGCAGTGGTAGCATCCATCATCAGGGAATTTGGTGCGACAGGCGCAATATCTGACCAAGTGGTAGATGCCCTGCCGCATCTGAGATATAGCACAATCACTGCGAGATACAAGCAGTTAAAAGAAAAAGGCATCATCTGTGTTGATGATCGCAAGCAGAAAGCCTCATCAGGCAGACAGCAGTTCGTTATGTGGCACAAAGATTTTTACAGGGAGCAAGCAAATGAAAATGATTGAGATGTCTCTTACTGAAAAAGAGTTTGGCTTGCTTACGGATTGGGCAAGAACTCATTTCTGGGATAACACAGAAAAATTTGAGGACGGGCCAACTGTCGATGAAATGCTCGAATGGTCTAGGATGTGCCTACTTATGGCTAGGCTGATATCTGTTGCAAATGAAAATGGCCTTCTTTTCGGCTACGATGAAGGTCTTTATGAAGAAGATGATGAAGACAAAAAAAAGGTGGCTGCGATAACCAGTGCTTTTGCACAACAGTACAGCGCACACTTCAAAAAGAAGCTAGATGAGGTAAACGGAGTCAAAGATGACTGATGAAGAAATGAATTTGTGGCAGCACATTGATGAAATGCGTGACCGCATAGAAGAACTGGAAAAGCAAATGGCAGATCAAGTCAGGGCATTTACAGTTGCAGTTAACTTAATCGCTGATGGGATGGAGCAACGCAATGAGCGATCTTAATAAATGTATGGACGCTGTGAATGATTTGAATAAATCACATGGCGTCAAGCAAAGGGGCGGCAAGATGTACACGCAAGTCGTGCATCGAATGGAAGCCTTCAGGCGTCACTTCGGCACTGACTATGGCGTGGATACACAGGTGCTGGTGGATGATGGACAGCGTGTAGTTATAAAGGCTACCATCATTAACTCATCAGGTATCCAGGTTGGGTCTGGTATGGCAGAGGAAATACGAGGTCAAGGCCATGTCAATCAAACTTCTGCGCTAGAAAATGCAGAGACTTCGGCTGTAGGCAGGGCGTTGGCATCTCTTGGTTTAGCTGGCGGTGAGTATGCGTCTGCTAATGAAATGGATGGCGTAGGGCGTAAGACTGAGGCAAAAGCCAGCCCTGCACCAGTGCCAGCATCACAGCCAGAGGCTCAAGCTGAAACACCTGACAGCCCTGAAAAGCGCAGGGTGCAAGAGTTTATGGCAGAATGTAATGTCAAGCTGCCTAACCTCAAGACACACAAAGACTTTCTTAATTGGGTGCAAAGTGGTTGGGTAAAAGAAAACATGGAGATAGCCAAACAAAACTATCCTGAAATGCACCAAATGATTCGTGAACGTATTGTGCTACGCAATACACAATTAAAGCCACAAGGAGATATCAATGGCTAAGAAGTTTGAAAAAGTTACATCAATCCGTTGTTTTGCCAACACAGATGGCAATGCCAAGTCTGCGTATGGCAACAGTAATTGGAAGCCATTTAAGGATGGTGCGCCAGCAGATATCCATTTACGGGCAGATGCACGTTACTCTGTACAAGTCTTTACCAATGACGATGGATCTCTTGGCATCAACATCGCAGAGGTGCGTGACTATGAATCGCATGACAATATTGCAGATAATATTTCGCAAGGCGGTCTAAAGCCTGTTGGTCAAGCTATCAATCAGCGTCACCAGCCAGCTACCAAGCCAGCAGAAGGGCAGCAGTTAGATGATACAGACATCCCATTCTGAGGCTAAGATATTTTACACAGCGAGTGAAGCGTGTGAAATACTGTTTGGTAAATCTGACAAGGCTAAGATGAACACCATGTATCGCTGGCTCAAAGATGGTCATATCAAGGCCGAAAGAGTTGGGCGTACATGGCTCATCCCACGCCATGTGCTAGTGGAGTTTAATCATGGAAAAGACTTTGCGTAATGTTTTCTCGAAAGAAGCGAAAGTCAAAGTCAAAGACAGTAACTTCCACGCACACTGTCACTTGCGAATACTGCAACAAAATACATCCAGCCCTCAGTGGGGGCTGGACAGTCAATGGCGCACAACAAATACTGTGCTTCGAAATGCGTGATGATGATTGTTTCCACAAAGTTTGGCGAGAAGCTGAACAGAAAGCGCAGCAGGGAACAAGCTAAGTTCTATTATGAACTGCTGATTCGCGTGGGCTGGGGTATAATCAGGATTGCAGAAGAACATGGGCTAGAACCTATCTACCCATACGGCAATGACAGGATTATGCCTGATGGCAAAGAGCCACAAGGGGTATGGACAGAAGAACATTTGATAAATGAACTTGCTGAATACTTTTACAATGGTGGCGATTACTTAGTATAAAAAAAGGGGGAGTTACTTCCCCTTTTTCTTTGCCCCTTTTTTCATTGGCTTCTTAGCTTTAGGCGGTCTACCCACCTTAGAACCGTATGTACCTTTTCCGTATGGCATTTAACAATCCCACTTCCTTAATGCTTTGTTGATACGACTGTTTGGATCACGCGCTGTCTTTTTGCTAGTCAGCTTCTTTTTCATGCCTTTCATTCTAGCACAAAAACTCTTACGCCTTGCGGCTGCTTTGGGAGACTTCTTTGCTTGCTTCCTTGACACAGGCGGCTTTAGCTTGCCTTTTTTGTAAGATGCCCTTCCTTTGGCGTTTAAGCCCCCTTTAGGGTTCTTCCCTGCTTTACGCTGCCATGCTGGGGTCTTAGCCATTATCGCTCTCCACGGCTCTCATACGGGCAACAAGACGCTTTGCCCTGTTAGGCACTTGATCAAACCATTTGGAATCTACCATCTCGTCTGCTGCTACAGTCCACAGCCGACTATCAACCGCAGACTTCATGCCAACAAACTTGGATAATCTTGGGTAGCCTAGATTAAACATCATGTTAGCTACAATTAGTTGCACTTCTTCTGGCAGATCATCAAAGTCAGAATACAATCTCTGGCAATCTTCTATAGTAATAGCTACATCCCTGCGAAACAAAGCCTGTACCCGTTCTTCAGGCACTTCTGTGCCTACAGAACAGCCGTACTCAAAGTCATCTTCAGTAATCAAATGACCAATACCCACTGTGGGTAATCCCAGATGATCAAGATAGACTGTGTACTTACAGCCCTCATCTTCAGCTAGTTCTATGCGTAGCTGATCTATGTTCATTTCTTCTTCTTCTTTTTAGCTGTCTTAGCTGATTGTTTAAAAGCCTTTGCAGTTGGCGCACCCTTTGCTCCAGGCTTTCTCATCTTCTCACCACTGCCAGCAGCGATACGCTTACGCTTGGCATGGATGTTTGCATATAGTCCACGGGTCATTTTGTCAGCCCCTTCTGCTTCTCATAAGTTCTTAGGCCACCAAGCCCTAACATACCTAATAATACAGTCATTAGCGTATCCATGTCAAAAGCTGGGTAAGGCACAGGCTGATAACCCATATATGCTGTCACCACATCAGCCACAGGAATAACAAGAAAATGAACAAAGAGAGCAAGTCCACAAGTCCAACCAACAAACGGCCTCCAACCAGCTACAAAGATATTCTTACTCTTAGCTTCCTCTGCATTGATAGCTAACTGCCCTTTGGCTAACTCTTGTGCATGACGCTCTGCCATTGTAGCAATCTCATGGGCTAGCTTGTTCTTCTGGTCTTTATCCTCAACAAACTTGCCGATAAGTTCTGTGGCTGGGCCAATCAATGCCTGAATCATTCTACAAACTCCAATATGTTACCGTCTTTGACCTTCACCTTTAACTCTTTGCATGACCACTTCTGATCAAAGTTATTGGTGTGGCCTACGTTACGCTTAATCTTTCTGCGTACAGACAAGCACTCGCCCAAAGATTGATAAGGCGTGTACTCTACCTTCTCGCCACCCATTACCAGCAATAAAACAAAAGTAAGTTCAACCACCGTTACGCAACTTCTCTAAGTTTTCTTCTAAATTAGTTATACGCTTCTCATAAAACTCTAACGTCAGCTTCTGCTGTTGATCGTAAGGTGCTTTGCCACCTTCTATTTCGTTCTGCAACTTCTCTAACTCAGTAGCTAAATGCTCTATGAGCATGAACTGTTCACTATCGGCTGGCAAGCTACCCATCTCGCCTCTAGGCCACTTAATCCGAAACTCTGTGTTTTGCTCCAAGTCAGACTGCATCATGGTCTGGTTTGTTTCTAATGTGTTTAATCTTTCAATCAAACCAAAGTAAGCCCACGTTGCTAGACTAGCCGCCGCAACCATGCTGATGATGTTGCGTAGCGGTAGTGCTACCTCAGTGTTCTCACTTAGCTTTGCCGCCATTTATTTCTCTGAGTTGAGCCATACTGCCAATGAGCCTGTCATTGCACCAGTAACTACGCTTATCAATGCGCTTTGTTGTGTAGATAAATCTGGTTGAGATAACGCCCATTCAATACAGCGTATGTAAACGCCTGTCATGCAAAGCATCATAAACCGTGGCAGGATGCGTAACTCTAGCATCTTTCTTGCTACATCTTCCGCACTCATCTTAACCCCCTTAAATGCAAAGCCCACCAAACTAACAACCACAATCCAACGCCAATGCAAATTAGAAGTATAGTTATTATCGTTACTTCTATGTTCTTCTTGATTCTGGCTTTTCGTCTTTGCTCTGCTCTTAATCTGTCTTTGCGTATCTGGCCTTCTATTCTAACAAACTCATTCCAAGCCTGTGGGTTCTGAGATAGCATATACAGTCTAAGTTCTTCTCTTTGCTTCTTTATCTGCTTCATAGCAGACCAAGTTTGCAACGCTTCCTCTTGGACTGACTTGTTAAATAACCCTTGCTTCTGTTTGTTATGCTTGGTTTCTATCTCATGTACCGCACCCATCCAGCGTGATACATCTTTATACATACCCTCGACATCTTTCCCTAGGGCGATGCCTTTTTTCACAGCCGCAAAAGCACTAGCCGCAAGTGCAATTGTAGCCGGATCAATCATAGCTACCTTTTCTTTAGTCTCTGCATATTAGGAAATGTTTTGTCGTCTGCTTTAGATTTTGTAAATGTAAATAAATTGCCCATACGTTTAACAACTTTACTAGCAAAACCAGACATCTGCTGTCCAAACTCAGCAAAACCAGTAGTGGTCTTTCTAGCTCTTGTTCCTTTATACCTATCCTGAAAATCACTCATTACCTTTTCCTCGACTTCCAAATATTAATTAAAAGTAAAATTACAGTAAGGCTAACAGCTACTAAACCAAGCCAATCACTAAGAACATCTACCCACAAAGGAGCAGTCAGGCCACCAGCGTATAAAGGGATATCGTTCTGGTTCACGCTAAACTCCCATGAACTGCACAAGAAGATTCTGAACTATCAACAGGGTTTTTTGAGCCATCTCTGGTTTTAAATTTGCAGTATGATGTAGTGCTACCATCAACGCCATCAATATGATGGAACATTTGATGAGCATTATTCATTGCGTAAGGGCGTGTTTGGTTAAAGTTATTACTGTAATTTATTCGCCAGATACCAGACCCAGAATCTGTTGCAGAACTTGCGTTTAAACTATGGTCTATGCTGTTAGAACTATGGTTATAGTGCATAGCCGCTTTTAAAGACCCTGCCCTTATATCAAATGTTGTAGCATTGCCCTCTGTTCTGGCGGTCATATTACCGACAGAAGTTATAGCATAACTTTGTGCATCAAGCGCACCCCCAAGCTGGGGAGTAGAGTCATCAACTAAATCTGCTATAACGCCTGTCAACGCAGAACCATCGACTGCTGGTAATGTGGATGGAAGCCTTGCACCATCTAGTGTGCCAGTAGACAAAGAGGACGCATCCACACCAGTGGTGGGAAGCCTTGCGGCACCCAGTGTACCCGTAGTTAGCGCAGAGGCATCGTTAGAAGCAGGAACATTATCTAACGCCCCTGCAACAATGTCACCATTGGCATCTACAAGATTTGCAATATCTCTGGCTCTGGTCATTTAATACTCCTTAGGCGTAAGGGCTATCACCAAGAACGCTTGTATCCCAAGCGGCTTTTAGTTCAGCAATAGTGGTGGCACTGCTAATAGCAGATGCGGCTGGTGCATCACGCAGTGCATCCTTTGCAGTAGCAATAGCTGAAGTGTCAGCACTTGTTTCCAATGCTTTCATCAACTCTACATCTTTAGCTTCAAGCAATGGTTGGCGAACTTCACGGATTTTATCCTTGAAGATTTCTTTCGCTTTATCCATATCTTCACTTATTACTGTGCCAGATAAGCTCCACGCTCCTCTGAAATCTCTGTTTGCTGGAACGGTAACTTCTGACGCATTAGCCTGATTACCGTCTTTATCTACGATGTATGTATCAACCACGTTAAACTCCTATGCGGCTAGTTCATCAGAGATACGCCAAGCGTTTCTCCACTCTCTTGTTTGCGGTAACTGCTCTTTCTTGCAGATTACCATCTTAGGGCGGTTGCCCTCATCCCAAGTCTGCCAAACAGACTGTGGGCAATCTTTCATAATTAGGTACTCGATAGCTTCTTCTTCTGTCATCGCACCGACAGGTTCAGTCTCATGCAGAAGATAGCCTCTAGTATGCTTCTTGAAGTCTGGCTGGGCTTCATCCTTTGCCAGTTCGTGGTAAACCCACACAGGCGGTAAGATGCCACCCTGTAAAGCACACGCCATCCAGTTAGGATCAGGCACAAGTATCTTAGCGCACTCATCAATGCTGTCCTCATAGACAACACGGTAGTCAGACTGATAGGCTTCTAGGTTTTCTTTTGCCCAGCACAGTCTATCCCAGAGATGTGTGCCTTGAAATTCAGGTGTGTTCATTTATGCGAGGTCTCCGTGCAAAGTCATAAGATTTATAAACATATCATTAGCTGTAAGAACAGAAGAACTACCGCTAGAAAAACCTCCCTGCCAACTTGTAGCAGAGGTTGAATAAGTTATTGTTCCTGATTTAGTTGTAGGCCAAATCCAATAAGCTGTAGTGCTAGTTGCACTATCCCTGCCAGAATGACCGCCAGCTACATAGTAGCCATCAGACAAATTTGCAGTATAGTTTGTTGTCACTGCGGCTGTACCATCGTCTGAAAGGCTACTACAATTAAGCGTGTTGCGTACAGTAAGTGAAGTTGTAACTTGGTCGTAATGAGCGTAAGCCTTCGCACTACCATTAACGACATAGCTGGTGGATATATCAGCACCAGCACCCGTCTCGATTGTATCTGCTATAATCTTGCCAGCCATTATGCTAAGTCTCCGTGAACTGATTGAGTTAGTCTGTCAGCATCACCAACAGTAAAGCTGTCGGCTCTAGTAAAACATTGCACTGAAATACTACCCGTAACTTTAACAACGTCTCTAACGCCCCCTAGTTCTGCCGAACGACAAGTCAAAACTTGTGAGTAGTCTCCGCTAGACATAGATGAAACCAATGAGTGAGTATAATTTCCTACGCCATTATCTGTTCCAGAGGCGATGTTTAAGCTGTCGTTTAGACTTGCATCATTGTCACAATCTAACCAAGCCTTTGCCAACCCCTGTTGCAGTTGCATTGTAGCAGAACCGCCCTCAGAGGTGATGGTCACATTGCCAGCAGAAGTCTTGCCAGTGAGATTGTCCGTAATCACCGTACTCATGCTAAATCTCCGTGTACGTTGTGCATCCCATAGCCGCCACTAGTATAGAAATCTCTAAAAACATTTGATGCTGGGTCATACATAGAGTGCGTGTGATTTGCAGAACTTTCTATAGCATTAGTGTTGTGTGTAGTAGCTTCAAAAACCCCAATCTGATATCCATTTGTTCCCACTACAGAATAATCCGTACTAGACATAGAAGTTGTTTTTGCAAAACGCCACTGCCCTGTTCCCACATCTACAGTTGAGGCTATATTAAAACTGTCAGCTAATGTGGCAGAACTGTCATACTTAGCCCACGCCTTCGCTGCACTCTGCTTCGTCAGCGTTACAGGGCTACTGCCATCTGTCGCTACGATTGTATCTGCTTTTAATGTACTCATGCTATCACCAAGTTACCATTGACGGTCAATGTAACCCCTGTTGCCACTGTAAGGCTAAAGAAAGCCCCAGCGTTATCACCAGCCGCGATGGTGGTGTTTGTGTCTAACTGTTGCTCATGCACTCTAAAGATATCCCCTTTACCATTGGTGGTATCACCTGTTGCACCATTCTCCCCTTGAAAGTAACCAGCACCACCAGCAGGGGCGGCTTCTAGGCTAATGGAAGTTGTTGAGTGGTCGTATGTCAGAAGATAGTTATCTTGCCCAACACCTACGCTCTGGTCTGCATCAAAGGTAAAATTACCCAAGCTAACATTGCCAGTGCCATTAGGTGTGATGTTAATATCACGGTTAGATGTGCTGACAATAGAATGTGTCTGGACGTCAAGATTGCCGCCTAGTTGCGGTGTAGTGTCATTCACTATATCAATAACAGCAACATTAAATGTGCCATACGCTACGATATCCACTGTATCGTTTAATGCCGCACCAGTTGCCAGTACAACAGAAGAACCGTTAGTAGCTGTAAAGTCTGTGCCAGCAATTAGCTTAACACCATTCAGATACACATCAACATAACCAGCATCATAGGTAGCAGAGAAGGTGGTTTGTCCAGCAGTGGCTGTATATACCACACGATTTGCTGTGCCGTTTACAGATGAGCCAGCATTAACAAAGCCAGAGCCATCATAGACCTTCATAATGTCGTTAGCTGTATCAAACCACAAATCACCTTCTGTGGGTGATGATGGGGCTGTAGCACTAATAAAGTAAGTGTTAGCAAAGCTGTTGATATCTGTCAGATTGGTTGCGACAGTGTTTACGTTTGCTATCGATCCGCCAACAGAATTAACATTCGCAATGTTTGTAGCTACTGTGCCAATGTCTGTGGCGTCTGCCGCCACTGCATTAATGTTTGTAGAGTTACCAGCTACAGCAGTTACATCAGATGAAATGCCAGCGACAGTATTAATATTTGTTTGGTTAGAAACAGTAGGCGTTAGCTGAAGCCAAGTAGTGCTGCCAAGGTCATAAACCTTCATCACGTTATTGGTTGTGTCAAAGTACAGCGCACCATCCTGTAATGCGTTGCCGTCATTATCTACTGAAGGATTGCTAGCTTTTGCTCCAAGGTACGCATCATCAAATAGGTCAAACGTAGCGTCTGCCGCCGCCGCACTAGCAGCACTAGCGGTAGCTGAAGTTGCTGCATTTGTTGCGGAAGTAGCGGCATTGGTTTCTGATGTGGCAGCGTTTGTTGCCGATGTCGAACTAGCAGAGGCAGATGATGCGCTGGCTGTGGCACTTGTCGCGCTTGCTGTCGCGCTTGTAGCCGCAGCAGTAGCCGATGATGCCGCAGCCGTAGCTGAAGTAGTAGCTGATGCAGCATCTACCAACAAATCCCACTTTGCGCTGTCAGTGTTCGTTGTAAGCGGCTGTGAGCCAGATGATGTGTGGGTGGTATTAGCGATGAATATATTATTAGTGCTGGTGTCCTTAACAATATCACGCTCATTGTAAGTCGTAGACGCAGACCAGTTGCCAATAAATGTGCCAATCTCTTGCGTAACTGCAATCTCGCCAGAACTATCAAACGCTAGGATCTTATTGGCTCTCGCAGTAGCACCCACAGCAAATTCTGTAGATGTCATGGTGTTTGTGCGAGATATTTTAATTGCTCTGTCTAGTTCTTCTTGAACCTCTTGAGCAATAAACGTCAGCTTATCCAGCGCATCTTCATGCGCCTCTGCTGGAAATGGATCGTTAGGCGTGTAATCAGTGGTCTGTGTCTGGTCTGATTCTCTGCGAACAACAATAGTTTTGCCAGATGCAGGGGCAGTGCCAAACGTGACGTTACCACCATTAGCGTTGCCTACGCCAGAAACAGTGTAGTTAGTAGTAATTGTCTGTACTGTCTCTGTGCCTGTAGTGTTGTCACGCAAGATAACTGTTAAATCATCTTCATCAAACACTTTGAAGGTATAGGCAAAGACAGTAGTGCTACCATTACCGCTATAACTTACCTTAGATGTGGTGGTACTGACTGTCATTTCATTCTCCAGCGTTGCCCTATCATATCAAAAATCATTGCTTTCTGAAAGCCTGTTAAAACTTTACTGCACTTTGGCTAGGTGGGAAGTAGTATTGCTGATCCATATCCTTCCTCATCCTACGCTCTGTGCGCTTTAAATATCCTGGGTTAATATGTTCCATAAGGCCATGCACGAAAAGATAATCTAGTGCTGTCTTTGTATAAAACAGGTTCATGCCAGGTATATTACCCGTAACAAACTTAGCTGTATTTCTTTGCAAAGCATCTGTATCGCCATCTCTTGCGGCTGTATAAATAGAACCGATTTCGTCTATGCTCCCGAATGTTGGCCCTGACATAGTTTGTATTAATCCCCTGCCATAACCACCATACTCTCCAAACAAAAAGTCTCCATAAATACCCATGCCACCGCCCTGCACTAAAGCCCTAGTCAGCAGTTTGGGGTTAAGTACATATTCATCACTGAATACTTCTTGAGGTGTCTTACCTTTTAAAATGTCTTTCATTGTCACAGAAAGATAGCCCATCATTGTAGTGCCTATCATCATCTGCGCTATGCCAAACATACCACTTTTGCCTTCTTCTATACGGGCATATCTTTGACGTTGTGCGGCTTTGGTTACATAAGTAACAGGAAACGCTTTGAACTGCATAAACGCTCTAACAGCCTCACCTACAACAGTGCCTCGTTCTGTACCTAAGTTTAGGTACGCTTTCTCTTTTGCACCTGGAGTTGGTATAGCAGTGTCAGCAGAATCCGTTATATACATTGAGTATTTAGTAGCCAAATCGTTCTTATACTTGTCTATTGCCGCTTGCGTAGGCTTCTTTATCTTACGAGTTCTACCTTCATTTATTTTGGCTAGAGCAGCCGCTTCTATTACGTCAGTTGGTATTGTATCTATACCGCCAGCAAAGATGTACTCACGCCCATCCACAGCCAACGTATCCATCTGACGCAAAACATCCCATTCCGCTGATTCAATGCCGTATCTTTTAAGGCCGTTTCTTGTGCTTATGTTAATGTTTTCGAAAGCATCATTCTTGTAAGTAGCAAGGTCTGCCGCTAAAATCTTAGCCACCCCAGACTTCTGGTCATCGTTCCAAAATGTCATCAGATTAAGCCTGAAGTAATGCTGCTGCATCTTTCCTATTACACCAGGCAAACTGTCATTAGAACCAAACCTAGCGTGTGTGCCACCTAAAGCCCCGTCAGTGCCAACTCCCAGCAAATACGCCAGCTTCTTTTGATCCTTGCTTCCAAACCTTGCAAACACAAAGCTAAGTGCTTTTGCATACGAACCAAATATACCTCTGTCTGTATGTGTGTTGATAAATGTGGCGTTAGTGGCAATATCACCAAACGATGAAATGGTAGCTGCGCCTAGCTTTGCCATAGACTGCACCATTCTCCATCCAGACGCTAACCCAGCAATATCAGCACCAAAAGCTATAGGTTTCCCAGCCCCTCTTGACGTTGCAGTTCCATCTACTTCTTTAAAAAAAGACCGTAGTTTAAATTCATTGACCTTATCTAGTTTTAATATGTCTGTTCTCGCCCCAGAAGTTATATCCTTCAAAACTCTACTGAACATTGCTTCTGGGTTTGTTCCAAACTTTTCCATTAGTCCAATAGCGTTTGCATCGTTTTCAATGCCAGCCATGAACGAATCAACCAAACTCATTCTGCTGTATTGCTTCATGTAGGCATACGCTGAAGCACCATCCTTAAAATGTATTACACGACTACCACTAAGCTTTTTAGCTAAATTAGACGGGCCTTTAAATGCTTCCCCAACATCCATCTTTCCGTCCATGCCCTTCATTTCGCTAACCTTTTGATGCTGACCGCTAACTAGGTTAAGCCAAATGTCCTCTAAAAACATTTCTTCAGTATAAGGCACTCTTTGGTTATTTACTTCTTTTGTGGAAGGTTTGTTCTCAAATGTTTTGGCACTTAGTCTTTTTAAAGTTCCGTCACCATTACGCTCAAGCATATAGCGAACCCACTTTTTTTGTGCCGCTTCCATTTCTTTGGGAGTTCTTGCCCCATCTCTCAATAAAATAGGATCATGGTTTTGCCTTACAGCGTAGTTTTCAGCTTCAGCTACAACTGCGCCATGCAGGTTTTTTCTTTCTAACCTTACCTTTTGATGTTTCTTTAGTATGTCTGCAAGTTGCTTTACTTGAGCGTGTAAGTCGCTTTTAACTTTAAACTTGTCACCATCAAACATAGCCCTAAAGATTAGTTCTTCGGCATCCGCGCTTTTAAACAACTTAGAAAGACCAGCATCTTCAAGAGCAGCTAGTAGTGTGCCACTGTACTGCGTGTTCAGGGCGTGTTGCCTAGCATCAACGCTCTCAAGATTACCCAACTTTGCGCTGCCCACCAGTATTGCTGATAAAGCCTCTGCTGGGTCATCTGGGTTTTTGCTTATAGCCGACATAATGTCTATGTATGCTTTAGCGTTTAGTATGCGTGAACGTTTTTCTATAACTGCATTTATTCTTGCTTGCTTTGCAATGTTTCTTGCCAGCTTAAATATATCTACATATTCATCAGCTAGCGCATTTTCTACGCGCTTGTATAATCTCTCCTCAAGAATATCTACAATTTCTTGCGCTTCATCTTTTTCAAACTCAATGCCTGATCTCTTAGCAGCATCTATAATTACTTCAGCGCAACTCATTCGCTTTTACTCCCCACTACACAAACTCTGCCAGCTTCTACCACTTCTTCATACTTAGTTACTTTCGTATCTATATCTGCAAAATCTAAACTATCTTTGGCATCTTGAGGTAGCGCAGCTAGATTTTCTGGGGTAGTCAGTCCTTCTAGCATAAGCTGGTTTTCAGCTTCTATTTCGTTTATGTCTAATTCCTCTTGCTCTAGCCTTTGAGCGTTGATTTCATCTACATCATCGGCATATTCAGACAGTCTGCCAAGAGGAGTAGGCTGTATCTGTTGTTGCTCTACTTGCGGAACATCGGCAACTTGCGCTTGAGGCTGTGCAACTGCGTCATCAGCTTCTACTAGCTTAGACTGCAACTCAGATATTTTCTTTTCGTTCTTTGCTATCTTTGCTTTTTCTTTTTTAGTTAAAGTTACTTCAGCCTTTTGTGCGTCAGGAAGTTCAACATCTGCATCCTCTGGCAAAGACCTTGCAAGAAGCCCTGAAACAGCAGAACGAGCGTCATCTTCATCTACTGCCTTTGCCTGTGCTGATTCCTGAATGTCATCTATTTCTTTTCGAAGCTTCGCTATTTCTGCTTGCACTTCTTCATTAGGGTCAACTTCTTTAGGGCGTTCTACAACTTCCCCAGCGTTTCTTCTTTGCTGTATAGCAATCGCTTCTTTGTCATCCTTTGCTTGTTGCAAAGCAACTTCATCATTTGCCTGTCCAGCAGCCTCTAGCCGCAAGTCAGCAGCATCAGCTAAATCTGTAAGTTCTTGCTCAGACAATTCAGAAATTCTAACTGCCTCAGATCCATCACCAAAATCATAGGTATAATCTTCATCATAAGGCGATTTTTGTTGTTGCGCTGCGGCATCATCAGCTACCTTCCGCGCATTTCTTGCCGCAACCTCTGCCTCGCCTTGATTTATTATAGGCTCTACATTTATTTCTTGGTCTGCTAAAGCTTGACCTATTGATGTTGTTTGCGCTTCATCTTTTGTTTTTAATGGTAGCTTTTGATAGCGGTCAGATATTTTTCCAGCACCGTAGAATATAGCACCGCCAAATGCCGCACCAAAAGTTACATTCAAAAAGCTATCCATCAAGCCATACTCACTGTCTTGCTCTGCCGCAGCAGCCCCAATAACAAGTGGCTCAACAAGACCAGCACCGATAGCACCATCCATCATGCCAGTAGTGAATCTATTAGCTTTCCTCGCACTTACTGCTTTTGCTGCTACGTTTGGAAATTGAAATGCTTTTTGTGCGACAGAAGCCCCTCTTAACACAGCAACAGAAGGAACAAAGGCAGAGGCTATGTTTATGGGATCGAGCATACTAACGCCAAACCCGACAGCAAACTGCGCTGCCCCTAATCCAAATCCACCTTTGGAACGGTTTAGGGTTGTTCTAAAGTCAAGACGTTCATCGTGCCGTTGAGCCAGTAAGTTAGCAAGACCCTCTTTGATGCCTTCGTCATCAACTGTTAAGCCTTCTCTAAAGTATTCGCTAGAAGCCCACTCATCTTTAGAAAGAACCCTGCCTTCTCTGCCTTCTCCTGTATATTGCTCAAACAGTCTGTTAGCAGCGTTCAAAGGATTGTGATAAAACGCTTCGTCTGCTGTGGCACTTAAAACATCCAACGTGCCAGCCTTCTGATAATCAAAATACTGATTACGAAGGTTTTTATCTAACTTTTGCTCTGGTATATAAATATCAACCATTAGAACAACTGATTCCCTAAGATAAATTCACGGACACGCTTTTCTCGTAACTGCTGGTTTCTTACAAAGCTATCACTTTCTGGGTCACTAAACGCTCTCACTTGTTCTTCCATGTTTGAAAGTTTGGCAAAAGAAACAGTAACAAACCCTGCCATTGGGTCTGCCGACATATCCCCAGAAACAGATACAGTAGACTCAGGTGTTCTAGGCACTATGTTGCCAGTACCATCTACAAAGTAAACGCCACTGTTATCTGTTGTAGTTCTCCAAGATCCCTTTTCGGCTAAATCCATATAAAAATCATCAATTAATGCTTTGGCCTCTGATGGACTTGCATTAGCAGGGGTAGGTGGAGGGTCAATAATGCTTCGCAGATACTGCTCATTATCAACAACACTTGTATTAAGAATGTCTGTCATTCCCTCTACATTTGCGTATGTGCGAGAAGGAAATCTAACTTGACTGTTATTAACAGTCCCAAACTCATAGTTTCTTCCAATAACATTCTCGTAAGCTAACTCTGCCGCTTCTTCGGGAGATTTTTTATTAAAAAGAACATAACCTTTTGCTGTGTTTTCTACGACCTTCATAACGCCAAGAGCATGACTTGCTGTGCCTTTATTAGTGTTAGCACCTGTTATGCCATCAGCCATAATGCCTAAAATGCTGCCGTTATAATCGCCCAAAGCATTAGAAACGGCTTCTTCAATAGTCTTTCTATCATCCTTGTCTATTCTTTTGCTGTAACTGGCCACTTGCTCCTCACTGTTGTACGTTACCACATCACGCATAAATGCCTGATCTGGGTAAGCCATAAGCAAGTTATCTACAAGATCTATAGTTCCTGTACTCATCAAGTGGCGCATAACTATGTTTTGATTTTCCCCAAATTGAGCAAGAAACTCCACGCCTATACGCGACTTTTCTTCATAATTATCAGTGCCGTTGAATTGTGCTTTAAACTGGCCTAACTGAGCATTGCTCGTAACACGCACATCTAATGGCTGAGTTCCCATGCGTAGCTGCATAGCTATCATCTCAGAAGGCTCTAATGGGCTATCTGGTTTTTGCTCATTATAATAACCTACAGGGTCTTTTGCCATTTCAGCATTTCGCAGTTCTACCTTCTCTTGTAGTCGTGTTAATATGCGTAAGTTTTCATCTGTAGGTTCTTTGTTATAAGCAGCCTTTGCTGTTGCAATCGCTTGCTTTGTTTTGGTTGCAGATTTAAACTCTATTGATTTAAATTGTGTAGTTGCTGCACTTTCTACTCTTAAACTTGCTTGAAACTCTAAAGCCTGAGATGGAAGCCCAGCATTATTAAGTGTGGCAACAACTTCGGCAGCCGATGCTTCTGCTTCTTTGCTCAACAAACCATTTTTTGCAATTTCTGCTACAATGTTTTTTTGCTTTTGCGTTGCTTTAGCAAGTGCCTCTGGCTTACGTTCTGCAATTTCTGAGTTTATCCTAGAGTCTACACTGTCGATAATAGATTGATCTAAACCCCCGTAGCCTTTCTGCCTTTTTGCCAAGATATCTTTTTCAGCAACAAGCTCATCTAAGGTCATGTCTTGCAGTCGTGCATCCGTAGTTTCTATAAAAGTTTTATTGAACTCTGCGTCTTTGCTGTCTTTTCTCGCCTCAAGTCTAGCAATCAAAGCGGTTCTAGTTCCTGGCTTTAAAGAACTTAAATCGGTGATTATCTTCTCGCCTTGTGCATTTGTATAAATATATTCTAACTTTCCTTCTCGTAATTCCTTGATGCCTTTCTCTACATTTGCATCAGTAAGTTCTTCATCGTCAAAACGAACAATCTCGTTGAAAATAGCATCAGAAAGATTTTGTTGAACTACAGCTTCTTTTTGAACAATAAGTTTTTCTCTGCGTAACTTTTCAGTTGCACTCAAATTTTTATTAGCATCATTGTTTGCTCTATAAGCATTCAACTGAGCCTGTGTTTGCGCTGCGTCAGTTCCAAGATTAAAATTATCTGCGTCAACACCTTTTTTAAATCCATCTAAAGTTAAGGTTGGATTAAGACCTGATGCAATAAAGCCAGTGTACTGATCCTCCACCTCTTTCATTTTTGCGAGGTATAAATCTGAATCAGGGTTAAGGGTAGACAACTCTGTTCTCATGCTGTCCAAATAACTGTTAGCTGATTCCAGACGAATTGCTTGGTTTTTAGTGTGGGCAATCTGTGATCCCTGCGCTACCTTAGTAGCAAAAGTAGAATCAAACGAACCAGACACATCTGCAAACTGTCTGCGTGTTAGTGAGCCACGCATACCTTCTAGGGCAGATAAACGCAGTTTTTCTTTCTCTGCCGCAGCAGAAGCCTGATAACCCTCAACAGTTGTGTCTTGATTTTTATTAGTCCAATCATTCATCTGCTGATTGACTAACGCAGTGATGTCTCTTTTGGCTTTCTGTGTTTCTGCCTCTTTTTCAGCCATGCCAAACTGAAAAGCAATCTGCCCAGCCTTTTCTGCAAAAGCGGCCTGTGCTTGCCCAGGTGCAGTAAATGCGCCTACGTTTGCTCTAGGCGATAGTGCGCCAGCCGCAGTCTGTACTGTTCCACCTTGTCCTTGATTGTATAAAGGTATCTTGGGCATCTAATCACCTACGCCATTAATGTTGCTGTTTTTTGTGCGCCACCCAACAATGTTGTGTACGCCTGAGTTTTAAGTGCCGTTGCTCTTGCGCCACCCTCTGCTCTTGTCAATGCTGCTTCTGACTGCTTTTGAACTTGCTCTATATCCCCAGCGTACTGAATCATAGTTGCATCCATGTTGGTGCTAAAGTAAGTTTCCGCAAGAACATCTAGTGGGCTACCTGTCATTTGCACACTAGAGCCAGCAACCATAACTCTTTGTGTGCCTTCTAATCTGTCAGATTGCTTACGCAGATTTTCTTCTTCATCGCGCTTCTTTCTGGCAAGTAATACAGCTTCATTATCAGCAACTTCAGCATTATACTCAGCAGTCTGCCTTGCAGCTTTTGCCGCAGACATATTGCCTTTGTAGCCCATCACACCGCTTATTGCGGAAGCCCCTGCTGCTAGTGTTACTGGATTCATTACATTACCCTCGCATAACGAATGTAGTCTGTGCCATCTGGCCCATACTTACGCATAATACCCTCTTTTTCGAATCCAAGCCACTGTGCATATCTATTAGCTGTAAGGTCTAGTGCAGCTACGCTTGCCTGAATACGAAACAACTTATGCTCCTCTTGTAAGATTTGGAACAAATAGTCAGTCCACTTTGCCACAGTTTTGGGTTTATCGTAGCCTTCTTTTCCTACTAGCAACCACGCTTCTCCTACACCTTCCCACATTGGATGCACACCGCCTGTAGCTAGCACTGCGCCATCTTCCATTCCCGTATAGCCTATAACCCCGTCATAAGACCCCAGCGCATCCTTACCGCTTTTCGTCATTTCAAATACAAGATTGATCTTGTCTAAGTGTTCTTTTTTAAAAGGCACAATATTAGGCATCGAATGTATTAGACCTTCTAATTACCGCAAGTATAGTCATAGGTAACGGCTGAGTTTGCCGCACAACTACACGCGAATCGTTGTCGTACCCTGACGGGAAGAATATTTCTTTATCACCAGTAAATAGCGGTGTCGCTTGGTTCATGGCGTTTGCACTGCTTCTAAACGGTATGCGGTCTAAGTTAGCCGTGTCTGGCCCCACCTCTGCACCCACAGTCTCTAAGAAACGAACTGTCACACCATGTATTCGCTTTATCTTGCCCTGCGACACACCATCTTCTGCGCCAGCTTCTATACGCAATGTCTCTAGCAAAGATGTATAGCCATAGCCCAGATGCACCTTAGATGAACTTCTATCCAGCGTTATCTTGCCATTAGTAACTGTTTTGTTGGGATGTGACGATCCATCTGCAAGAACAGTTAATACCTCACCCTCTAAGTGATTAATGCCGCTTATTGTGGTTGTGGCAGAACCACTATAAGTAAGCCCACCATCAACATAATACGCATCTTCCACATTATCACCAAAATATATAGGCTTCATATATTCTATGTGCCTGACAGTAGCACCATTGATAGTGCGCTTCACAGACATATACACGGTGTCCTCAGAGCCTTCAGGGATGCTTGTAATGCTCTCTACTGTACCTGACCCCCCTAATGGGTGAGTATGCCACCCTACAGCGTTGTTAGCGCGGTCATAGGTCAATCCAATCAAACGCCCATCTGTATGCACAAACCACAGGATAAGTTCTGGCTCTTGTTGCCAAACCATATCGCTAACACCGTTTCTGGTAATATGGTCAGCCAAAATAGATAAATCGATGCCCAACAAGCCATCTGTGTCTAAGTTAAAGGTAATCTCTTTTACCTTTTCTTGCCCTTTTTGAATAAGAATAGTGCTGTTCCCTGCTCTCAATGGCCTTACATCAGATGTGCCAAAGGTAGTCTCGCGCAAGATGTTTACATTCGTTGGGGTAACAGGCTGTGAGCCAGTACCGCCAGACAGCGTAAACTCTGCGCTAGTTGTAAGTATCTGCAAAAAACGTGCTGGCAATATGTGCTTAATAACATTCACTTGATCAGAAGCTATGGTAAAGTTCAGAGCATCATCGTCATTAGTGCCTGGGGTATTGTTTTCAAAGTCAGCAGATACAGAGCCAAATATTGTCTGTGGTTGCCCTGTTGTACCAGCAAAGTACAATCGCTGCTCATAGAACGCTACAGCCTTTGGAAAGCCTTGATCGCCACCAAATGCTCCTAATGACCATCTTTTAGTAGCATTGCTAGAGCCTACAATGTTGTGAGGCAAAACAGATATACCGCCATCATCTGTTTGCACTGTTGCCGTAACTACTGTTGCACTGGTAAATCCAGTAATCTTTGCGTAACCAGTGTCATCGTGGCGATATTCCCAATCAATAGCCCCGTATGTTTCTGTGCCTGATGTGTGTACTGGCGGTGTGTTTCCTGATGTCTGCGTAGAGCCAGTTACTTGCTTGTAGACATGACCATTAAACCTAACAAAAGAATTATTCGCGTAACTGGTGCTAGTTGCCCACTCATCATAAGTAATCTCAAGAACTTCTCTAAAACGTATAAGTCTACCAACATCAGAACTGGCAAACAAACTAGCAGAAGCAGTGATTGTTATACTTCCTGTATCCGCAGAAGCATACAAAGTTGTGCTGGTAATATTCTCATCAAGATACGGCCCGTCTGTAAACTCTATATCAGATAACGTAAATGATGTAGCTGTCGTTCTTGTTAACTTGGCTGGCGCATGGTTTTTGTGCGCCATGTAAATAACATCCGCAGACTGTGCGTAGTTAATCTCAAAGATTTCTGTAACGCTGTAGGTTGTAGTAACCTCTACAATCTTAGCAACTGTACCGCCAGATGTGTACGCATCGAACCCTGTGCCGTTAATGCCAGACAATTCGAAAGTATTTGTAGTCTGATTAGCTACAGTAAACTCTCTGTTATTAAGCTGGCTCATACCAACAACGCTGTTAATAATAACTCTATCACCGTTAGAAAAGCCGTGAGATGCGGCTGTAACAACAACAGGATTAGCTTGCGTTGCGCCAGTAATATTAACAGTAGCCTCAGTCAGTATGCCTCCGTCCTTGAAGAAACGCATATAGTTTGCGCCTAGTTCAACTACATAAGACTGCTCATCGCTGTATTCAAAATGTATTAAACGTACTTTTCCACCGTCTTTAGCTGCGCCAGCAAAGTATGTGCCTGGCCTTCTGGTAACGCCACCCTGTGGGAATACAAGCATATTCTGTAAGGTCTGTGCGCCTTCATTGTACTTATCTAAGTCAATGCGGCCTTCTAGTCTTGGCGATAGTTCACCAGCCCGAAAGTTGGTTACAATAGTGGATACTCTCGCCATTTTAGTACCTTATTTCGATATACTCGTTTGCCTGTGGCTGCTCTGGATAACCTTCCATAGCGTCCACACCCTTTGCTTCTCTTAGCCTAGCTTCATACAGGGCTTGCATATTTTGAGCCACAGACATACTGCCCGTGATGCCGTATGCCGTATCTGCTGCTAACCTGTAAGCAATCGTAGAGGATAGCAAACTATCGTAATCTTCAGTGTTCGTTACTCTGGCTATGTAAGTAATTTTACAAGTGCCTTCGTTAGAAAGTATCTTTCGACCTTCAATCTTATACATCACATTGCTGTCGTAGGCTGCTACCTCGTTGTTAACAACTGAGTTCCAAAAAGAAACTACACGCAAGCAATATGGTTCTGTAGGTAAAGTATATTGGTATGTAAAACCAAAGTCAGGAGCAGTTGCGTCTGCCGCTATCTCTTTTCTAGTAAGGGCTATATTCCAAAGATGAGTTCTTAAAACACTGTCTCTAACAGTATCAAAACGCCTGTTACACAGACGCGCTTCTTTAGAATCTTGAGTTAAAGAAATGATAGTAGCTGCACCAAGCAGATCCATCGCTTCATTACAAATATCCACAACTGATGGCATTACACACTCCTAATGGTGAGAAGGGCAGATTGCTCTGCCCCTCTCTAATTTTCATTAGTCAATGACATACTTGAATGTCAGTTCAATAGTACCAGTGCCAGCAGCACCGCCCATTGTTACTGCGACAGGCAAGCCATCTTTGTTGGTGTCAACAACTGTGCCAGAGCCTAGTGCCAGAGTAGCTAATACGTCTACCTTTTGAGCAGATGTAGAAGCGGCTGCGGCCTTATAAGCTGCGGCTGCGGCAGACACAGCAGTACCAGCAGAGTTGGTATATGCTTCATGTCCTACAGACAATGTTGTTGATGAGCCAAGTGCATCATGTGCAAGTGAACCTTCCAGCAAACGTGCGCCATTAGGGATGTTGAACATCTCAATAACGTCACCTGATGCCAATGCAGATGCTTCGTAAACAGCGTGTGCAACGCGAATACGACCACCTAGTTCATTAGTATCAATAGCTTCTGCTGGAACATTTTGGTTCCACTTAGTTTTTTGTACGGAATATACTGTAGCCATTCTTCAATCTCCTTATTCGGCACAATCGATTTGAACGACTTTTTCTTCTTCCATCCGTGTGCTGCCAATGCTCATGGCGTAGTAGACTTGGGTTGAGTAACCCTTGTCTGCACGCTCATCAATACGAGCATTAACGTCACGCCCAATAGCCAATGCCATGCCATCTTCTGCCCATGCAAAGCAAGTGCGAGTAGAGCCAGACAATGCTAAACGGTTTGACATGATGAAAGTAAAGCCCATGAACTGGTTAACTTCACCTTGCACCAGAGCCTTCACAGTGTTGAAGTCTGATGATGTTACGTTTGTATCACCAAGCAGGGCTTCGATCTGATTCGGGCCAACCGCAATGTAGCGTGGGATTGAAGGGTCAACGTCAGCCAAGTCCAAAATCTTCTTAGCTTCACGCAACTTAGCAACAGTCATGTCTGTACCACCAGCAGCGATTTGCTGACCAGCAGGAAGTGATGTTGAAGTTGAGCCTGTTTCACCAGTAAATGCAGTGCCAGTAGCAGCCGCAATGATCTCGTCATCAATCGCACGACCCATAGCTGCGGCAGCAGCCATTGCGTAAGATGATGTTGGATCGATTAGCATACGAATCTTGTCCTGATCGTCAATCAGGTCAGCATATTCGTAATCCACAAGGCTCACACGGCGGCGAGCATGAGGTGTATCGATCTGGGGAGTATCCCCATGACGAGTTGTACGCTTGACCGCAGTGGCTACGCCAACTTGGTCAAAAAAGGCATTTTTACCAGTCATAGATTCTACACGCACCGCATCACGCAGACGAGAACCCATCTGCTGTGATAGCATCTGCACGTTAGCAGAATACTGCTGGACAAATGCCGTAGTTACTTGAGATGACATATCGTCACTCCTTTTCTACAGTTTTACATTTGAACTAAATTGCAGTGTGCTACCCGATATCGGACACGCCTAGCTTTTTAAGACTGCTTGCGTCTATCGTCTTTCCGATTGTCTGCGGGACGGTTTGCACCGCTACCCCTAGTGACCAGTTGATAATATGTGTCTACCAACTGCTCTGGATTTAACATATCGCGTTGAGTACCAAACTCTACCGCAATACGCAAACACTCTAACCGCACTTCAACTGGCGATAAATTATCAGCCATGTTGCATCTCCATAAGCTGTGCCATTCGGTCTACCGCCTGTTGATGCTGTGGGTTTTTCTTATCCCAATAAGCGTGAGATCTATCGCCCATGATGGCTTGTATCTCATTTCCTGCTTGCTGGACAGACATACCCATTGATGAAGTGCTTTCTGAAACCGTATCTTCACTTGTTACAGTTTGCCTGAAATCTGCAATTTTTGCAAATGCTCTGATGACTTCTGGGTGATTACCTAGCTTTGTGCCGTCAGCCAACTGCATCTCCATAATGCTACCAGCCTCAAACTGGTCTACTACCTTTTGTGCAGACTGTATCTTAGCATCGTAGTTATCTCCCCACTCAGCTTGCAGTTCAGCAGCAGACTGTTCTAACGCCTGTGCATTAGCATTGGTCATACTGGTCAAGTCATTCTCTGCTACAGAACGGTAATAATCCAAAACACCCTGCGCTTGGTCAGGTGTTAATCGCAACCTATGTGCAATATCTGCATATTCTGTAGCACGTTCTTCTGTAATGATATTCCCGTCTGGGGAAATGCCATACTTGTCGGGGCTTTTTGGTCTGCCCAATCTGTCATAAATCCTGTCAAGATCCTCATCTGTAGGGTTTACTGGCATTGGCACTTTATCTGCGCCAATCAAACGCTGTGCGTTTACATACGACCTAGCTAAGTTTTCTACGTCTTTAATAGGAGATAAGCTAGGATGCTGTCTAATATCTTCTGGTATCAAGTTTAAGAAGTCGTTACCAGATCCACCTTGCGCTACTTCGGCAGGGGTAGCCAGCGTAGCTGGTGCTGCTTCTGTAACTTCTGGTTGGATTGCCTGTTCTGCTTCTGACATTGTTATTCCTCTCGTAACATATTGTGAATGTGCAATAGCACTGCTCGTTTGCCTTCCTCAAAGGCTGTAGCATTGGCATCGCCAGCTACATAACTAGAAGAACGCCAATTACAACGCGCCTCTAGATCTCCCAACACTTGCTTGCCAGCCTCGCTAGTAAACAAGTCGTTATACATTAACTTTAGCTTGTTAGGGTCTTGCATTACTTCTGTACCATCCTAACTGCCTGTGCGGCTTGTGCCGCAGTATAAACATCCTCTTGTTCTTCTTGCCTCTCAGCCATCTGCTGTTGCTGTTCTGCTCTCTGCTGACGCTGTTGCTGTATCTCTACATCAGACTGCAACACGGTCTTAGGAACGCCCAGAGCATCAGTAACGTGGCGCACAAGGCCATCAGGGTCAATGTGATCACCAACAGGCAATGACTGTGACAATGGCATCAATATCTCCAGTGCCTTCATTGTGTTGTTCAGGCTGCTAGATTTCTGTGCGCGGGCTAATGGTGAAACATACTCAATATCCACATCACGCCCCTGTAGTACATCTGGTGGCAATGCCAGCATTTCCTCACGCAACATCAGCGCAAATGCTCTGTCAATCAATGGGCGTAGCATCTCATTCATCAATCTTCCCAGCACAGGGCCAATCACCCTCATGCGTTCTTCCTGACGCTGGATAACCTCTGTAGCTGTCATGTTAGGCGCACCACCTGATAGTAGCTGGTCAACATAAAACGCAGAACGAATAGCCATGCGTCTTTGTTCTTCCATTTGTAGGCCAATAGGAATGTTTGCACCCACGTTTAGCGGTGTAATCGTGTCTCTGCTACCAGCCCTGAAGAAGTTTAGACCACCTGGGTTAGTACGGATCGGGAGGATAAATCCGTCATCAGGCACTAGCAATGGAGGATCGATTTGCTTTTGTGCCGCTTGTATGATGGTTTTCGACATAAGATTAAGCATCTTAACGTCAGGCAACGCCACCATAGCAGGTGATCTCCCCATTGTTTCACCAGTTGCCTTCAAAAATCGTGGAACAACATACGGGAACTCTTGGAAGCCTTTTACAGAAACAGGCATCTTACTTTCCATACAAATGTAAACAGAAGCAAATGGCATATTTGCACTGTCCATTTTTTGTGGGTCACGATCATATCGCGGCATAACTGCGTGAAGAATAGTTACTTCATCGTCTGGTCTTTTGTCATATACCTTGCGTATATAGTCTGTTACTTCTTCGTATCCAAAGCGCAGCACAGCTTGTCTAGCTGGCAACTTATACTTTCTAAAAACTGTATCTACTAAACCATACTGGTTTTCAGCAATATGAAACTCAGAGATATGGCGTGTGCTAAAGCGTAGCTTGCCTTTGTCCATCTCCACAAACATACAGCCTGTACCAAACACAACTAGATCCACATACATCTCATGGATTTCTGTTTCAAAGTTTGACGAGTTAAACGCTCGTAGCATACGGGTGCTAGTATCTTCTAGCCAATCCTGAACCTCTTGGTCACGACCTACAGTCTGGTCTTTCATTGCCAGATGAAACCAAGCACTAGCACCACTGGTTAGCATACCATGCAAAGAAGCTGATAGCAGATCAACAGCTTGTAAAGCTGTGCCATCAAAGATCTGCTCCATACGCTTTTCGCCTCTTGTGCGCTTACGCACAATGTCTGCTTTGCGTGGCAACATATAATCAGCAAGTTCTTGGAAATGATTTTGCCAGTTGTCTCGCTGACCCTCTAAGGCCTCAAACCTTTTAATGATGGCTTTAATATCGTCCATTGTATTATCCTAACAATGTTGGCTTAGATGTTGTGGCCTGTGTTGCAGTTAGCCCAGCCACCTGTGTAGCACCAGCACCCCTGCGCCTTCTACGCTCACCAGCCACAGCTTCTTCTGATAATGCGGTAGCCTTTGCCATATCTGGCTCTGGTGGTGGGGGTGGTGGGGGTGGTGTTGTGTGGTGGTGTG
>BCSF01000115.1_pt1 | contig 34942 bp, 41 predicted proteins | sample 1016431 | NCBI WGS metagenome assembly BCSF01 (sample SAMD00045685;SAMD00045686;SAMD00045687;SAMD00045688;SAMD00045689;SAMD00045690;SAMD00045691;SAMD00045692;SAMD00045684;SAMD00045690;SAMD00045691;SAMD00045692;SAMD00045684;SAMD00045685;SAMD00045686;SAMD00045687;SAMD00045688;SAMD00045689, study... | reverse complement strand
TTATTGTGGGAGTGGTTGTGGGTTTTGAAGGTTGGGTGTGTATTGATGTTGGTGACTTTGTTGTGTGTGGTGACACGGGTTCCGGTGGTGACGGTGGTGACGCTGGTGACACTGGTGACGGTGGTGACGGTGTTGATACTGATGGTGATGGCGTTCCTGACTCAGAGGACGCGTTCCCAAATGATCCTGATGAATCAAAGGATAGTGATGGTGATGGTGTCGGTGATAATGCCGATGCATTTCCAAACGACCCTGAAAAAACAGAGGAAGACGCCGATTTAGGGAATGACACCGATGACACCGATGACACCGTTAACACCAATGAACCTCCTTTTGTCATGGGTGACTGGGAATACATAGGTGACGGTAAGTGGAAAAACACAGAAACAAATGAAGAAATAACTGACCCTGCTTGGGCAGACTACGAAGACAAAGATGATTATAGTCCTGGGGGTGCGTCACAACACCCTTGGGAACACTTAGGTGACGGTTGTTTTAAAAACATTTTTACAGGCGAAACACTATGTGATCCTGATTTTGATGATACAAATTGGGACCCTGATCCTGACGACCCTATGGGAACTAGAGTAGGTAAAGGAGACGACTGGGAAGATACTACTAGCGATGGTGATGGAGATGGAGACGGCGATGGTGACGCTCCTGTGCAAGCTGTTGACTGGTGGGAATATTGGAAACTAAAAGAACAGGGTGTAAATGTTGAAAGACCTCCAGACCCTAATGAAACCGTTGACGACGGTAACGGCGATGGAGACGGAGACGGAGACGGAGACGGTAACGGAGACGGAGACGGAGACGGAGACGGAGACGGAGACGGAGACGGTGATGGTGACGGAGATGGCGATGGTGACGGAGATGGCGATGGTGACGGAGATGGCGATGGTGACGGAGATGGCGATGGTGATGGTGATGGTGATGGAGATGGTGATGGTGATGGCGATGGTGATGGAGATGGCGATGGGGGTGGAAACGGCGGTACTGGAACCGAAAAGTCTTCAGGAGGTATGTTTGGTGGCGTAGGTGGGGGTTCTGGTTTTATGGCACAGCCTACCCAACTAGGTGTTCCTTTTGTGGGTGTTCCTTACGCCACTAAAAATTATGCAGCAGAGTTAGAAAAACTGATGAAAAAATACTTATCTTCTAATAAAAGAAGAGGAATGTTAGTCTAATGACTTATTTAAATTTAGTTAATAGTGTTCTAAGAAGGCTTCGGGAAAACGAAGTTAGCACCGTGTCTTTTGACACATACAGCAAGTTGATAGGTGACATTGTTAATGATGCTAAAGACCTTGTAGAAAGTGCGTGGGACTGGTCTTCACTAAGAACAACACTGGCAATTAATACGGTTGCTGATACGTCTAACTACTCGTTGACAGGTAGCGCAGACAAAGTAAAAGCGTTAAATGTTATTAATGACACGTCTAATCTTGTCATGCAGTACCAGACTAATAACTGGTTTGATGAGCAGTACTACATTAATACGCCTGCTACTGGTGCGCCGAATTACTATACATACGGTGGTGTAGACACTAACGGTGATCAAACAATAGACGTTTACCCTAAGCCTGATGCGGTTTATGCACTAAGAGTTGACGTTGTTAAGCGAAATGCTGTGCTTAGTGCAGATACAGACACGCTAGATGTACCTGAGAACCCTGTTATTCAGCTTGCAGTTGCACTAGCAACCAGAGAACGTGGAGAAACAGGCGGTACGTCTACAGCAGAATACTTCCAAATTGCTAACAAATATTTGTCTGACGCTGTTGCACACGACGCAGGCAGACATCCTGAAGAACTAATCTTCTACACTCCTTGAGAAAAGTATGTCAAAGCAGTTAACCAGTATTAACCTTGTCGCACCAGCGTTCAAAGGCATAAACACGGAAGACTCTCCTTTAGCACAAGACCCTTCTTTTGCTGAAGTAGCTGACAATGCTGTGATTGACCAGCGTGGGCGTATTGCTGCGCGTAAAGGTCTTAGTGTTACAACAACAAACAAAACTCAATTAGGCACTGCAAGCCTGAGAGCAATCAAGGAGTTTAAAAACTCTGCTGGGACAACCAAGATATTCTCAGTAGGCAACAACAAGATACTGAGTGGTACGACGACTCTTGCCGACGATACTCCCGGTCGCTATACAATTACTGCTGACAACTGGAAGATGGTCAACTTTAATGACAGCCTGTACTTTTACCAGCGTGGTTATCAGCCGTTAATTTACAATACAGTTGCATCAGGTACGTCAGGCGGTGCTAATAGCAGTGTAGTTACATTAAGCTCAGTCAATAGTGCTTCTGGTTTAACGTCTGCAATGTACGGTAATGAAGTCCTTGCGGCTTACGGTAGATTGTGGACAGCCGACTTTTCTACTGATAAGTCTACAGTTTATTGGTCTGACTTGCTGTCAGGGCATATCTGGACAGGAGGCACATCAGGCTCCATAGACATTTCTAAAGTCTGGCCTAGTGGTTATGACGAGATAGTTGCTCTTGCGGCGCATAATGATTTCTTAATTATTTTTGGTAAGCGGAGTATAGTTGTTTACGCAGGTGCTGAAGACCCAGCTAATATGACTTTGGCAGACACTGTAGCTGGTGTTGGTTGCGTAGATAGAGACACTGTACAGTACACAGGCACAGACGTTTTATTCTTGTCTCAGACAGGGCTTAAAAGTTTTGGTAGGACAATCCAAGAAAAGTCTATGCCGATTAGCAGCCTTTCAGGGACAATTACCAAAGACATTATTTCTCTGCTAACAACAGAGTCTGAGTTTTACAGGTCTGTCTACTACCCAGAAGAAAACTTCTATCTGATGAACTTTGTAGGCCACAACACGATCTTTTGTTTTGATGTACGAGGCACGATAGAAGAAAACGGCGGTGCTTATAGAGTAACACGTTGGCCCGGAACTGGGTTTACTTGCTTTGCGCGTAAAGACAATGGTGACCTGTTAATTGGAAGTTCTCTTGGTATCGGGCAATACACGGGCTACAACGACAACAGCGGAACGTACCGTTTCCAGTACACTAGCCCTGAGTTGTCCTTTGGCGACCCTGCTAAACTCAAGTTTCTGAAGAAGATCAGGCCAACAATTTTTGGTGGCGAAGGCGCTACGCTGTTCTTTCGCTGGGCTTATGATTTTAAAACGTCGTCTGGATCAAGCTACGTTACGTTATCAGACTATGCAACTTCTGAATATAATGTAGACGAGTTTAACATAGGTCAGTTTTCGTTGGGTAAGTTTACGTCAAGAAAAAATGTAAATACTACAGGTAGCGGTGGAACGCTATCTATCAACATGGAAGCTGACGTTGACGGTAAAGAAATATCACTACAGGAAATAAACGTACTAGCATTAATGGGTAAAACGCTATGACGAATACAGAAATTAAAAGAGGAATTTACTAATGGCTCATGCATGGTGGCATTTTTGGGGAGGAGAAGACGCTGCTAACGCTGCTAACGCTGCTAACGACGCAGCACGTACAGCAGGCGCTCTTGGTTTAGGAGCCGCTGGTTTAGCCCTTGCCAGAGAAGCTTATGAAGAAACAGGTGCAGTTGGTAGAGAAGCTTATGAAGCTTATTCTCAGCCGGGAGGACTTGCTGACGTTGTTTCAGACAGACTACAGTTTCGTCCGTACACGGTAACTACACCAACGGGCAGTAGTTTTGGTATGTTTACCAGAGGTGGACAACAAGGCGGTGACGGTACGGACGGTACTGGTACTATGGACGACGGTGGTAATGATGGTGGTACTACTACTACAGACGATCCCCCAGCAACTGTCCCTATAGACGGTCAATGTCCTGAAGGCTACACTTTACAAATTATTGATATAGGTATTGCTGGTGCTGGTCCTATTTCTGTTTGTGTAAAAGACGGTTTTGATCTTGGTGATATTGCAGGTGGTGCAGCAGAACAAGCGACAGCGATAGCGGCTGCACAACCAATGCAAGCAGCACAGCCGGGAATGTTAGAGTTTACACCTGAAACAATACAGACGTTAAATGAATATGACGCACGTTACGCTGCTATGCAAGAAGATAACACGCCTATTACTATAACAGGCCCTAATACTTGGGGTGCTGAACAGCAAAAATTAGGCCCCGGTTATACAGAAGACCCTAGTCAGCCCGGAAAGTGGTTAGTTGTTGGTTCTGATGGTTCTTTAACTAGAGCAAATAATGAAGCAGAAGCTCAAACTTTATCAGGTACTGATGCTCCTAGCTCTATCGGAATAGGAAGTACTATTGGGGGTACAGAAACAACACAACCAGACCCCGAAGATTTTCCACCAATTCAAGCACAAACTTGGCAAGAGTACTATCAATTAGTAGGTATGAATATTCCTGCTTTAGAGCCTATTGATGCAGGAGAAGACCCCGGAACAGCTATAAGACCTACGCCAGATTACCAAGGTGACATGGAGTTTGCACTGAGTCTGTCCCCTGCTGAACAACAGTTTTACCTAGACCGCATGTCTGGTGCTAAAGGAATGTTTGAAGCAGCACAACAGGACGTAACTGCTCGTGAACAAGAAGTATACAACCGTATAAGGGCAGCACAGACTCCTGAGGAAGAACGTCAAAGGCTTGCTTTAGAACAACGTCTGGCAAACCAAGGACGTCTTGGTACACGTACAGCTATGTTTGGTGGAACGCCAGAACAACTAGCTATGGCTCAAGCACAGGAAGAAGCCAAGAATCAATCTATGTTGACTGCTATGCAGTTTGCTGGTGAAGAACAAGAGCGTCAAGCGGCTCTTGGCTCTGGAATGTTAGGCGCTGCTTACATACCTCAGGCGCAACTCTTGAATGCTTTAGCGCCGGGAATGACCACAGCAGAACAAATGCGTCAAGCACAACAAGCACAAGGTACTACTTATGCTCAAACATACGCTGCTGGTTTAGATGCGTTACTGGCGTCACGTTTAGGACAAGCTAATATGGCACGAGATTTTGGTACTTCGTTGGCAAGTACTGCTCTTGGTAGCTTGTTTAGGTAAGGAGAAAATAATATGTCTTATGCAACATCAATTATACAAGGGTTGCTTTCACAAAACAATGTAGGTCTTTCGCAGCTTGGGGCCACTATTGGTGGAATACCACAGCAACAAAAAGAACAACAAAAAAGAAAAGAAGACGAACAAAAACAAAAAGAAATGGCTAGACAACTTATGTCTGCTAGGTCTTCTCAAAACCCTGCGACAATGAGAGCAGCGGCAGAAAGACTATTAGAAGCAGGTCAAATAGAACAAGCGACAAAGCTCAGTCAAGCCGCAGACAAACTTGAAGCAGAACAAAAGTTAACTAGAGGCGAAGCAGCTTTAGTTAATTTTGGCACTGCCCGTGGCATGAACATGAGGGACCCTAAAGCAAAAGAAGCTTTCTTTAGAATGGCTAATGTGTACGGTATTGACCCTACTCGTTCTTCAGAATTATACGGACAGTTTGTAGAACCTAAAGAAGAAGGTTTTACTTTAACTCCGGGTGCTTCTCGTTTTGATCCTGAAGGAAATTTAGTTGCCACAGCAGCCTTTAAACCTACTGATCCTAAAGACCCTAAAATTAACATTGTTAGAGGAACTACAGACGACCCAAATATCCGTGTGTTTAGAAACGGACAACTGATAGAAACAATAAAAACCCAACAAGAAGGAGAAACTCTGGAAGACGTAGAAAAACGTCTAACCGCTGTTTCGGAATTCGTGAGGATAAAAGACGACGTTACTACGTTGATGGGTGACGAGTACATGGCTTCAGGCATAACTGGTGCTGTTTTTGCTCAGTGGTTGCCGGGATCAGACGCAAGAGACAGAGACAGAATAATTCAGTCTTTAAGAGCTAACTTAGGTATGAATGAAATTCGAAGATTAAAAGAATTGTCAAAACACGGCTCTACTGGTTTAGGACAGGTGTCTAACTTAGAACTAAATGCTTTACAGTCTACTGTAGCGTCTTTAGACGTTAGTATGTCGGAAGAGGCTCAACTGAGATCACTGAAAAAAATATTTGACCATTTAGATAAGGCGCAAAAAATGGCTTCAGGTGTTATACCTAAAGAAGCTATACCTTGGAACTCTGCTCCTTATAGAGCAGGGGGTTACTCACAAGATACAAACACTGGTGAAGTTTTTTATGCGCCTTTTGGTCCTGACGGTAAAATATATCATTTAGTGGAAGGTGAGTTTAAACCTATATAGACTAGAGGAATTATCGTGTCTGATTTAAGAGAAGCTTATTTAAGGTCTATTGGTAGTCCTCCTGAACCAGAGGAAGAAGACGTCAGCAGCGTACAGGAAGAAAAAGGACCTGTTGATTTACGTGCTGCTTTTAAAAGGTCTTTAGAAGAATCTTACGTTGGTTCAAAGAACAACCCTGAACAAACAACAGAACTTACAACTTTTGACAAAATTGTAGGACAGCCTCTTGAACGAGCAGGCCAGCGCCTGTCCGAAATAGGCGGTCGTGTACAGGAAAGTTTTCAACCGTTTGATCCTACTAAAACTGTAGGACAACAACGTGGAACAGACGTACCTTCTGTTTTATTACAAACTTTAGGAACACCTGTTGCTTTAGGTTTTGACGCGCTTTCTTCGGCTATTACTGTAGGTGCTGAAGAGTTGTTTGCGTTGCTACCTGAAGACGCTCAAGAAGGTGCTTTTGAGTTCTTACGTAGTGCTTCTCAAACAGAAGCAGGTCAAATGGCAATGGCAGCACTTGCTGAAGGATCAGAAGCGTGGGAAGAGTACTCACGTCTGTACCCTAATGACGCTGCTAATTTTGAAGCTTTCTTTACAATTAAGTTTGGCTTGCCTAGAACACTTTCAACCCCTAATTTGTATCGTGAATTAAATCCTGTTAAAGTTGACAAAAGTCGTTTTGGGCGAACAACAACAGAGCCTTTGGCTGGTAGAGATAAAGACCTATACAACATAGCTTTCGGTAGGGACAAAAAGACAGCAGAACATACTGAGTTAACTACAGACCCAAGGGGTTTGTTAGGGCGTCAAGAACAACTTGCTACTGACGTTCAACTAGAAACCATTGATGAACTAAAAAAAGCAGGGTTAACCGGAAGTAAGACATTACAGCAAAACTTAAAAAAACTTTTAGACTACATAAAAAAACAAGAAGACGCTTTGATAAGTTTAGCAAGAGGAGTAAAAAGCACGTCTAATCCTGCCGAACTTAGAGAAAAAATAGGGGAAGAGTTTAGAAGACTACAACAACGCAGCCCTTCTCTTTTTGAAACTAAAGAAGCAAAAGATAAGTATTCTAAAGCACTAGACGACATCTTTGGTATTCTTGATGAACAAGGTTATTCTGCTGAAGGAATATTAACAGCCAGAAAAATATTTGACGACATGGCTGAAAGAAGAGGGCTTGACTTAGGTAGTGCTGTGTTAACACCTGAGCTTCAGTCGGCTAAGATAGTTAGAGAAGCTACAAACAAGCTTTTGTTTGATATGTTACCCGGAGGTAAACCACAGGCGTTGGCAGCGTCAGAGTTGGATAATGGACAGGTAAAAGACAACATAAGATCAAAAGCTTCAAAAGAAGCAAATACCAATGTTGGTAGATACATACAAGAACTAGGTTTAGATAATTTAGTTGGTGAAAGCGCTTTGAGTAAGTTTTTAAACATTGGTTTAGCAACTGGTGTTGGCGTGGCTGTCTCTCCTGTTATGCTTCTAAAGAAACTAGCTCAAACCGCACCCGGAGCAAATGCGAAAGCTAAAATTTCTTATGCTCTACGTGGTGTTTACAGAGACATAACTGATGGTTTAAAAAACCTTAAAGACCCTAAACAAGCAGCAGAACTTCTTAAAAGCAAACCTATTGTCTTTGCCTCTTTTCAGGCAGCAGCAGACCAACTTATAGCAGAGGCAGAAGAAGAGCAAAATGAGCGACTGGTACAGTAGAGCCAAAAAAGGTCTACAGGGTATCTATGATGATACCTACGAAAGTATGTCCGATCTTCAGCGCCAGAGAGAAGCTGGTGATCTTTCGTATACAGAGTCTTCTGTTAGGCAGTTGGGAGAAGTTGCTGGTGGTGTAGGTTCTCTAGTAGATGCTGGTTTGTCTGTTATTCCGGGTTACGAAAAACTTCAAGAGACAATCGGAGAAGGTGTGCAGTCTTTTCTTGCTACTGATGTAGGACAGCGGTTTGCCCGTTATCCACAGCAACGGCCTAGAGTCGCTGGTATGTTAGGTGCAGCAGCGAACATAGCTGAGTTTGTTCCGGGTGTAAAAGCAGTGTCAACTGTACGAAATGCAGCGAGTGATGTAAACATGCTTACTGGTCCTGAGTCTGGGAAAGGTATGGCACTAGCTTCTCTTAATAATGTCATACCCGGATACTACGGTCCTGACAAAGCAGCTTCTGCCGCTACATGGTTCCCTGCTCAAGCAGGAAACACTGTAAGAGACATGCTTTCTCCAACGTCAAGGGCTAAGTACAGAGAACAAGGAATAACCAACACTACCCAAGACATAATTAAAAGAGCCGCTGGAAGACAAAGCGAAGCAAGAAAAGACGCTTTTAGCAAAATACAAAACTCTCTTCTGTCTCTTCCGGGCATGAAAAAAGTAAGAGAAACAGTAGAAGGTTTTGGAGGAGAACCTACAGGACCTCATCGAGCCGCTGCTCAAGTACAGTACACAAGTAGGATACATTCTCAAGCAGGAAGAAAAGGAAAAACAGACCTCATACAAGAAGTTATGAGAAGGTCCGACTTAGTTGATGCTGTTTCTTACTATCCGGGTGCTTATGCTGACTTAATAAAGACTAATAAGCTAAAACCATATCCTCTTGATGAAGCAGGAAAGCGTAGAAAACGTCCTGAACACATATCTAACGAAGACTTAGATTTTATTGAAACACATTTCTCAACTGTCTGGGAAGAACCTGATTTAAAAAATAAAGGAGCTTCTGTACCCTTTCGTGATTCGGATTCCTCTATACTTGTTATTAAAAACCCCGGAGTAGGAAAAGCAGCCACAGGTCGTCACCACATGGATGTACTGGTTCATGCTCCTTTTGTAACAAAACTAAAACCAATATTTAACGGTAGAGAACAGGTTCCGGCAGACGAGCTATTTGAAAAACTTTCTGTTGCTGCTGAGAAAACACACCAATTACCTAAAGATCAGGCACGTTTTAAGTTTTATATTAAAGGACAAGCAAAAGACGGAAGTGTTTGGGTTACGGGTTCTAGGCCGGGGTCTGCTATTACAGAAGGTGGTATAAACTACTTAGCTAAAGTAAAACCAGATGGTAAAGTAATAGGAATAATGTCAGACGAGCATAACTTGTTTGAAACAGCAGCGGGTAAAGTACAAGAAAAAACTAAAGGTGCTGTGCCTGCCTTATCAGCACTTAAAAAAACACTGCCTAATAGATTAGTTGCTGTTACTCCACCAATGGTTAGAGACATGGTAAACTATTGGAAAAAAGAAGGTAAAAAAGAAAAAACCCACGAGCATCCTAAGAGACAAAAAGACGACAGAACTTATGAAGAGTTGTTTCAAGAAATAACAGACTATGAGCCTAGTAAAGCTGTTCTTGAGGCAGAACAACGTAGGCAGCGTGGGATGCTTTTAGGCGGATTAGGACAACCAGCGGCAACAATGGTAGGAAACATAGAAGAAGAGGAGGCCAATTAAGGCCCCCCTGTTTCATCATATCTCGCAACTGTTGCCAGTACAGGCCAACTGTTGTGACCCTTCGGTCATATCAGACTCCTCTGAGACATTCCAGTCAATTTCCGTTGGGAAACCCTTGACCATAGCCTCATAAGTCTCCTCGTCCACAGGCTCATACGGTGCTTGCTGGTACGTATGTTCTGCATAAGGCAAGAAACTGATGCCACTTACCTTGTCGAACTTGTTGTACAACCACTGTCCCACCTGTAGGAACTCGTCGTCCTTGTAGTAACACGTCATGCTTGGCTTGTGTTCACACCAATGGTCCTGATACATCTCCCAGAGACATAGCTGTTCCATAGCACCCATGTCAGGAGCAACCACAGCGTTCTCAGGAGAGCGTATGGGGAACGAAAAGACCTTAGTCGTAGGTGACGTTACGTCTTCCTCCACAGGCACTCCAGCGGCCTCCAGAACGCTACACAGAGGGTCCCTTGAGTCTGCCCTAACCCGACGAACGTACTGCTCAGAGTACCTTGGGTGTATCCCAGACGCGCTGTCCACCAATTGACTCACTGTGCCGCTTGGCTTAACAGCAGTGATAGCAGCACTAGCGTTAATACCAAGACGCTTCGCCCACTTATCGTTAGTCTTGATAGCTTCGTCTTTAAGTTGTGTAAGCCAGTGTTGTAATTCCTCACGTCCACCTCGTCCTGACATCACTGGGTGATCCATGATGCCTGTTAGTGATACACCTAGTAGTGCTTCTTCTTCCGTGTTGTCCTTCCATATCTTCCTCAAGTACCTGAAGTTAGTCAGGGTAGCCTGTAGCGTACCTAGTATGGCTGCTGACCTAACCTTGAGCCTCAGGCTCTGTAGTGTGTCGGACGACCTTATGACAACCTCAGACAGATTACAGAACTGGTATGGTCTAAGGATGATCTCAGAGCAGGGGTTAGTACCAAAGTCTACCTCTGCGTCCCTACGTCCATTCTTAGCAGCCTGAGCCTGACTAGCGACACGACTGAAGACACCACGTTCCCCAGAGCGTGACTCGTACAGACTCTGCCACTCGTTGAGGAACGCTTCAAAGTCAGGCTTCTCTGTGTAACAAGCTGAGTTGTTAGCTAACCCGCGTTGAGGGTTATCAACCCACCATTGCCCTGATTTGCTTCGTCGGATTCTGTCGTCAGTGAGGTTACTGAGACTGATGAGAGCAGATCGCCTGACACCCCCGACGACGACGATCTGAGCAATCTTACAGCAGAGATCGTGACACTCGATGGAACTAAGTCTTCTTCCAGCAGCCGCCTTAAAAACTTCAACGGTGAATACGAAGAGATCGACAAGAGGTTCTGGACCAGACGCTCTACCGCCAAAGGTTCTAAGGGCTTACCCAGCAGGTCGAACTCCAGAGACGTCCCACTTTGGAACCTGACCAGAATAGAGCATCGCAATAAGTTCCCTAAATGCTTTTGCCCATCCAACCTTAGAGTCAGCGACGTGTATAACTGTATCGGTATCATAAAATTCCTCTGCTACTTCCGGTAGTTTTTGAATGTACTGGCGTTCTACACTGAACCCCACACCTGTGCCACACATAAGGACGTACATCATTTCGTCAAAAGCTTTCGGGTGATCTATAGGTAGATAGGAACAGTTGAACCCTGCTACATTGTCTCTTGACAAAGCTTCGCCAGCAGTCATCAAAGCTCTCATACTTGGCATTACTTCTAAGCTATGTATCTGCTTGTAAAGGTCTTTAGCTTCTTTGCTAGTTAACTTTTCTTGATCTACCCAGAAGTCCAAGTAACGGTTTACTGTTTCTTCCCAAGATTCCCGGCGCTGCTTTTCCGGCAGGTAACGGGCGTACCTAGATTTATGAATGTATTGTTGGTAGGCGTCCATCAGATTTCATATTCTCCTTGTGTTATTATAGACATTTTTATTTGATCCAGTAAAAAATACAGGTCCTGTGCTTCTAAGTTTGTTGACACAACTACGTAGTCGTCTGACTTGATAATACAAAAAGCTTTGTCGTAGTCGTCCAGTTTCTCTGCTCGTGTTATTGCTTCAAAAACCTTGGCGACTCCAGTTTGTTTACCGAAGCCGCCATCAATGACTTTCATCCACCCTCCTCTTCGTCTACTGCGGCAATCAATCGGTCCAAGTACCAACGGGCTTTCTTTAAGTCCTCTACCGGATTCGTCTTGTACTTCCACCTGTGGAGATATTTCAGTACTGAACCTTCGTAGTAATCCATTATACCCACAGACCCTAGCTGTTGTTTGATGTAATCAATAGCTTCAATCTTGCCGTTATTGTAGTGTTCAGGTCGATTCACAGCGTCGAAAGCCTTGTCCCACTCTTGGGGAGTAGCGTCATCAATGCTCATCTTCGTCCTCCTCTTCATCTGTTAGTTCTTCCTCAAATTTATCTAGCCTGTTAATTAACTTGTCTTCAAACCTGTCCAACAGTTCTTCCGAAGTAATCTCCAATGCTTCTAAGAAGTCGTCTGCGTCATAGGTATCTAACAATCGTTCTTTAATTTCTTCAAGTGTTAGAGACATCTTCAATCAACTCCTGCAATGTATCGACGTTGTACCACTTTATATTCTCACGTTCACACCACTGGGCCATTGTGAGTTTACCTCCTTTTCTAACTTTCTTGTCCGGGTTCATCAAGACAAACACTAGCCGTTGATGTCCCGGCAGACTATCTCTAACGCTTGTGTATTTCTTAGTGTCTCCTTCTCTGAAGAATCCTTTACACTCAACAAGAGTGCCGCTAGAATCATGAGCAAAGTCGGGACAGTAGTGACGGTGTATAGTGTACGGTACTCTGTACGGTTCATACTCAAACTCCTTTAAAACCTTTGATACAGTCTCTTCAAAATTACTACGAAACTTCAATTTCTTGGACCTTCGGCTCATTTGCTACCTCTACTAAATAACGTGGACCTGTTGAATAAAGAAACCCTCTTACGGTAGGCCAGCAGACCTTTTTGTAAGTACAGTAGGAGCATCCGACGGCGAGTTTCTGGTTCCCAGATTTGCCATCTGCGATAGGCTCGTAGCAGACGTCTGGTGGTGTCGGTAGCTCCACTAGCTTTTTTATTCGGTCAATGTGTTCACCTATGTCATAACTGATAAGACTATGTATAGGAGCCTGTGTGTCTTCTTCGTCGTACAACAGGTAAGTCAAGTGTCCGTTCTGTTTGTCCATAGCCAACCAGCCGTACTTCGTTTCACCTTCGGACGCTGCGTATCCTTTGATCTGAGCAACGTAGCCAAAAGGATCATCGTAGGCCAAGGTCCCATCACGGAACTTCCTGAACCCGTAAGTAGACGCTGACTTGACGTCGGTAACAATACCATTGATCTTACAGTCCATAGAACCTTTGATGCCATTGACTTCACATTTCTTCTGTTCGTCTGTGACCTCGTGTCCTGCTGCTCTTGTGAGGAACAGTAGAAGTTCTTCTATGACATGTCCGTACAGGAACTTGACGTAGGTGTGTGGTTGTATGTCTTCGCCTTTCTCTACGTCATTGAAGACATTCCAGAGGAACCTGTCTTCACGTCCTATGTTGGACATACGGAGTTTTCTGGTATCGTCACGCTTCTGTGTGAACTCCTGACGCATCAGGTCCTTTACCTTTTCTCCGAACTGCTCAATGCAACTGTCTATGTCTACGTCTTCTGGTACGTCCTTAGTGGACACCAGTTTGTAGATGTCGCTTACTAGCGTGTTTACAGTTTTCATTTATAGCTCTCTGTTATTTCTTCAACAACTTTTCTAGCCTGTTCCGGTGTGCAGTTGAACCACTCAGACCGTCTTTCGTACAGTTTTTGTAGTGCTTCGTGTGCTTCAGACTCCGCTGCCCTACGGTCTGTAACGTCCCAAGAAGCAGCCAAAGAGTAGTCCCTAAACGGAGAAGAAGTCTGATAACCGTTAAGACGGTCTTCAGCGTCTACTGCCATACCAACCTTTACCCACTCAGGGAAGTTTGGGTTAGTAATAACGTACACCTGACCTTCTGTGCTGATTTCGTACTTCTCAAGACTGCTAAAAGCAGCGTCTTCAAACGTCTTATAACGTCCGGGTTTGTGTAACGGATGGGACTTAGAGATATACTTTCCGTTGACCCACATTTTAGTCTGATCTCTTTTCCAAACTGCTTCTGGATTGTCTTTGTAGTACTTACCTTCGCCTCTTTTATAGTTCATTATTGATCTCCTTAGTGCGTCTCCGCCCATGTTGTACCGATTTTGTATTCACCGTCCAGAGGACACCGTAAGTCATACGCCAAGCCAGCCGCCTTCAGGCATTCAACTGCAAGCCAGCCGAACTTGTCTGCATGTGCTTCACGTACCTCTGTCTGTACTTCGTCGTGGATGTTGCCTACAAACTTGTAGTCCAGTTCCCAATGCTTTGCGTAGTCGTCGAGGATCACCAGAGCTTTCTTCATTACGATAGCCCCTGCTGCCTGCAACAACGTGTTTAATGCAGAGTGTTCTGATCTAACAGGGAGGCGTCTACCATCGAGTCCTTTGAGCTAGCCTCGCCCAGCAGCCGCCACCCCTCGTTCTCGTAAACGTCCACGAGCAGGTGTGTTTCTGAGGAATCTTTCTTTAAGTTCAGCACCATCTGCTGCGCTTCCTCCAACAATATTTCCGATTTTAGAATCTCCTGCCCCGTAGAGGAAAGCATATATGAAAGTTTTCGCCTGAGGTCTTGTTTCAAGTCCAGCAGCCAACTGATTTCTTGAGTGTATATCTTCTGTGAGGAGGACATTTGTAAACTCCTGATCATTCATGTAATGGGCCAGCATCCTTAGTTCTAAGCCACTGGCGTCAAATCCTACCAACTTCTTACCAGCCGGGACAGTCCAACAGGACCGACACTCGTGTCCATAAGGACTATGACTGGCAGGAACCTGAGCCACGTTAGGGTCACGATGTGTCATACGTCCTGTCACTGTACCAAGACTAATGACCCTACCGTGGACCCTACCATCAGGCTCCAGATGCTCAAGCCATGAGTTCACCTGTGCGTATCTTTTCTGTAGCAACAAGTATTCACTCACGGCACGAGCTTCTGGTAAATCAATGGTGTCTAGGACTGCTTCGTCAACGATGGGGTTACCTTTCTCAGTAAGTTTAGTAAACTTTGCACCAAGTTGCGCAAGCCTCTTCGCAATTTGCTGACGAGAACCGACGTTAAAGACCTCAACACGATCTTTAAGCCTTTTACCTGTCTTGTCAGAGTATCTTTCATGGACGATAGGCGGGAACTTTTGTTGAAGTTCTGCTTCGATTTCATTCATACGCTCCTGAAATGTAGCACATAAGTCTCGTGCTAGTTCTTGGTCCAACAGCCAGCCGTTACGCTCCTGTTGTTGTATTATCAGTTGTACTTTGTGTTCCAGTTCAGCAGACTCAGGAGAAAAGCTAGTCAGTTCGTTGGTCAGTTTATTGTGAACTGCTTCTGTGACTTCTACGTCACGCTCACAGTACTTGACCATCTCCAAACTCAGGCTAGTCCAGTCGTTATGATCACCTTTCGGAAACCCTAACTGACTACCCCAGTTCCCCACACCGTCACATACTTCTCTACTTGGGTCCACTAAACGGGAAAGTACCAAAGTATCAACAATCCTCTCAGGCTCCACAGAGAGCTTCCAGAGACGTTTTAGGACGGGTATATCGTACCCTATTAAGTTGTGTCCAACGACGCTCTGAGAGCTTCTGAGAGCTTCTGAGAGTGTTTCTGGGCTGGTATGTACCTTGTTGACCCCATTCTGACGTGTCACTGCACACCAAATACGACTAGGGTCCAAGCCATTAGTTTCAATGTCAAGATAAATCAAAAGTCATCTCCTGTTTGCGGATTCGCGACCTCTTCTAACCTACCTGTACCACGGTCATAATGGAGCCAACAAGCGGGTCCAGTTTCACCTGTGTAACGGTTCTTCAGGACACGTACTGTTGTCGTATTCCTGATGTCCTCGTTCTCATGCTGCTGGTCCCTTTCCATACCTATCACAATGTCGGACAGTTGTGCGATTGCTTGCGAACCTCTTAATTCGCCAAGGCTAATCTGCGCTCCGTCCTCATGTGCCCTACCTTGTGACCGTCTGAGATGTGACACGAGGAAAAGACCTATGCCAGTCTCTGCTACGAGTGTCCGTAGCTTGGTCATTATTTCGTCTATGGCTTTCCGTTCATCACCGTTCTCCTGAGAAGAAACGACGATGGACAGGTGGTCCAAGACGACAAACCTACAGTCTAACGCTTTCGCCATGTACCTGACACGGGCCAGCAAGTTGTCCGACGAGGTGGAACCCCAGTGGTCAAACAGGTAGTACCGACCAGTGCCTAACGTGGAGTCCCAGTAGGGTCTTAGGTCGTCCACTGGCGTGTCTTCCTCTAGGTGCAGAGGACGGTTAGCGGCTACTGACATGATACCCAAGGTTGTCCGGGCGAGGTCTTCCTCAAGAGCAAGGACGCCTATGTTACCTTCGCATCTTTTGAGTAGATCAAACTCCAACTCCCGTATAAACTGGGACTTACCCATGCCAGAGCCGCTTGTAATGGTCACGAGTTCGTAGGGTCTGTGGCCTCGTGTCAGGTGGTTCAGTCCTTCCCATGGGTAAGGTACTGACTTGACTGCCCTTTTCTCTACGAGTCGTTCCCAAGTTTCAACCCCCGGCACGATACCGTCAGGCTGGTACACCTTGGCATTCCACCAAGCCTGTGTAAACTCCCTGACCTTGTTAGCCATGAGCATCTCACTAGCGTCCTTCATGGGTAGCTTGACGATCTTGAGCTTATTCGGGCTGAACAGGTCCTTCACTTGGTCTACTGCGTCCTGTCCGGGTTTGTCCGTGTCGAAGCACAGGACTACAGTCTCGTAGGACTCAAGCCATTCTAACTGCTCCTTGACTTCCTTGGCTGCGTTGCCTGCACCGGACCTCAGGCTCACTACGTCCCACTTCCTGCCTGTCATTTCGTAGACAGAAGCGGCGTCCAGTTCTCCTTCACATAACGTGATGTACCGATTGTTGTTGCACTGGTGCTGCCCGAAGAATCCTACGTCTGGGGACAGCCTTCCGGTGCAGTAGAAGTTCTTGTTCTTAACTTCTCGCACCTTAGCGGCTACTACTTCACCTGTATCTACGTTGTAGTAGGGGTAGTAGTGCTTGTGTATTTCACCTGTTGCGTTGAACTCAACTGTAATCCCGTAGCGGTTACACGTCTCCTGAGACAGTCTCCGTTGAGGTATGGCGGCAACTGTGCCTCCCATGCGTAACCGACCTCCGTCAGTCACACTGGCTATCTGTGTGTTGTCCATGTTACTGCTGCCGTTAATGTGGTAGTCACAACCGGAGGAGAAACAATGCGCTCCTCCGTCGTCGTAGATGGCTAGGGCATCCGAAGAATTACACTTCGGACACCCTTCGTGCTTGACGAAATTAGCCACTAGGAGTACTGAAAGTCGTCGTCAGACTCTTCAGTATTGACTGCCTCCTCAAGAACCTTGATGGCCTCAAGGTACGTCGGAACACCATGTACCGGATGGGGGTTACCCAAGGTGTACTTGATGCGTACTCTGGAGTTGTAAGGTACTTCTCCTTCGTAAACTTCTCCTTCCACGTCGAACCGCTTGACAGTGAACTTAGACTTGAACTTACGTTGCTTGTTGCCGTTGTAGTCCTTGATCTTGACGCCTGCTGTCGCCAGTTGATTAGCGTCGTCCTCTGACAACGTGATGGTCATTGAGTAAGCCCCGGTGGACTGCCCGTTGAACACGTCGTGCTGAGTGACGTTGCTGAAGTTTACTACACCTTCTACGATAGCTGATTGTGCCATATTGGAATAATCTCCGTTAACAAGTTAGTTATGAATTATGAACCCGTACTTTTTGCAGTTCATACTATTATTATACCATGGGTGGTTAACCCTGTGCAACCTTTTGTTCCTTATACCCCAAAGTATTGCTATCCATTAAGTCTCGTAGATAGTTATAGATGTCAGCTTGAGTAGGATAATTCTCAAAATCCAACTCAATAATCACTTGGTAACTCATCATCAATCTCCTGTTCTGTTGTACTAATGTTGTACTATTGTTGTACTACTGTTGTGCTACTGTTGTACTAATGTTGTACTATTGTTGTGCTACTGTTGTACTAATGTTGTACTACTACAGTTAACTACTACAGTTAACTACTACAGTACTACTAAAGTAGTAAGGGTAACCTAAAACTCATCGAAAGTCAACAGGTCCTCAGGAACATCAATCACATAATCATCCTCATATAACTCAGACTTATAGATGCTACTGAGACAGACTGAGCATAGGTCGTAGTATTCTCCTCGTGTGTCCTTACGGACTGCCTCGTGGTCTTCCAGTATTACATTACATGCTTTGCATCGCATTAGTTGTTACTCCTGTTTTCTTTGCTCGCGGATTCTTCTAGGTTTTTCATTTCAGACTCAAGACCTCCAAAGGGGTCCAGTAGTTTACCTATGAAGTACCCGAAGAAAACCAGTACTATATAGGAAAACACAGGTAGAGTCACTATAATCAACAAGAAAATAAGTAATTCAATCATTAGTCGTTATTCCTCTATCAGTTCTTGTATGATTCTATCACACTCGTTGGCTATGTGTCTAACTTCTTTTTGTGCTGATTCGTGACTTCTGACTTCTATGAAGTGTAGCCAAGAACGCAAAGAGCCAGCCATGTACAGCCTAGAGTTAGTCAAGCCTTCAGGCAGTAACGCTCTAGCTTGTTCTTTTGCAATGCCAAGGGCTAAGGACCTCAGGTAACTGCCTAGTGCCACGTCTTTGACGTGTGACTGTGCTGCTACCCATTTACGCTTCAGGCTGTCGTCAGTTGTCTCTAAGCTATTTTGTCTGTTCTTGTGGTCCTGTAGCCTAGCTTCCTGAAACGTGAAGCCAAGGGCTTCTGTAGGGTCTGCGTACCGTTGGCTAAACTCCTGAAAACTAAAGGACCTATGGCGCAGTAGTTGCCTACTGATAGCTCTGTTCGTGTTGATCTCCAGACAGACATGGACCATTTCAAAAGGTGACCAGTGATTCTCTCGTTTCAGGTAGTTCCAAAGACGATCAACTGAGAGTCCCTCCTGTTGGCTCTGGGGGTTACTAACTCTGGCACAGTATACCACTAGGTCCTTCAGAGTTTCGCCGTTAGAGCCTACTGTGTGGCTTATGAGGCGTACTTGTGGTTTCTTGGTTGACATGCTACTCTCCTCGCAACTCGTTCACGACGTCCATAGCCCAGCTAGAGTTGATACCGTTGTGTGGATCATGGTCCCTAGCCCATTCGTCGAGGTCCATGATGCTGTCCTCTACGTACTCGTCCAGCACACTAACTGCCTTTTGAAGTCCTGAGATGTCCTCAATCCCTACTTTCTTGTCTATGATCAACAGACTACCCTGTAACCTGTCAAGCTCGAACAACAGGTTCTCTATTTCCTTGCGTCTCCTTTCGTAGCGTTCTTCGTATAGTGTTGCCACAATTAATTCTCCTCGTGTTTGTGTTTCTGTTTGCCACGTTTACTGTCTTTTTTTCTGTCTCTGTAGACAGTAGCGCGATTATACTTGTGTGCGTGTTTCGCTGTCAAGTTAACCAGTCTGGTCTTTTTCTTCTTGTCCATCGCATGTCTATCTCTGTTCGTCGTTGTTTGTAGTAAGTCCGGTAAGCATGTACACAGTCATAATGTCTACAATCGTCGTACATTGCCTGTGGCGGTTCTGTTTCGCCTACGTCGGGTAGATCAGGAACTTGTGACAAGTAGGGTAACAGTGTGCCTGACTTGTGTCTCTTGTCGTATCTGTAGGTGTACTCGCGTAGTAGACCCTTGAGATGTTCTAGTGTCCACAGGTAGTTGTCTTTTGACTCTCTGACCCAGCGCGTGCATGGGTGATTCTTGTGTGTTACCTTGTAGACCTTGTCCACATGTGGAGACTCTGCTGTGTGGTGTGCTGCTGATAGTACCTGTGCTGTCTCTAGGATCATCTTGACTACGTGTTTATCACACAGGTGCATGGCCGCAACTCTAGGGTTGTCGTGTACTCTGAATATGTTCATGGTTTTTCCTTTTGTAAACTACGCGACCATTCTGACAGGTATCATATTACTTGTAAAGTTCTTTTTTCTGCTACCGTGTACCTGTATTGCAATGTTCTTTTTCGTACCGTCGCACAACATGCAATCAATACACGATAAACCTTTCGACTCTGATAGACATTCTATCTCATTGTCAAACATGCTGTCACCTTCTAACGCTACTCGAAACGTCTTTGCACCTTGTGCTTGTAGTGCTTGTGCTGATTTTGGCGTGTCCGCTGACGCCATGACAAGTGAAAAGTAGCGACTATCGAAGTTCTTGTGCTTCGCTTGGTGCGTATAGCCAGTGTGTCCGATGCCATAGGATACTAGGGTATTCAAGACGTCAAAAGGTATCGCTGCTGGGTCACCATATGCACCTAGTCGTATTTTCCGACCTTCAAACTGTCCATTGTGTAGCGAAGGGTCGAAGATAGGATATAGGCCACGCTTGTAACCCTTGTAGACTGCATTAGGTGCTTGACCTATGTTCACGTAACATGCGCCACCGTTGGACCATCTCTGAGGACAGTTACCACATATAGAAACATCTAGTTTTTGCTTACTTGCTTCAACAGGATTTATATCGCTACGTAGTATCCAGACTTGCACCATTTCGCCTGTTTTCCTGTTGCTGGTCTTCATAGTAGCAATGGCAACAATGGGTTCACCATCTAGCACAGAAGGACCTTCGTAAATGATAAACCCCTTCTCTCGTTGTTTGGCTGGTGTTTTCTTTGTTGTGAATGCTGTCATGTTATTCTCCGTTGCTATGTTGCTTTGATGGTTCCCATTATGCCTGAGTCCATAGATATGTCAACAACTTTTTTGCATTATTTATTCTTATGTTTGCATTAGTTTTACTAATGACCCTATAGGTCCCACATAGGCCCTCACATGTCAACCCATGCCAACCCAACCCCTACTACATTAGCCAACCTGTGTCAACACCTGTCAACCAAAGGAGCGCCTACCACATTAGCCAACCTGTGTCAAGCAAAAGCACCTTGAGTATTTCTCATGACTGCCCAGCCCCATCTTGAGTTTTACTCATGTTGCTCCCATGCACAACCTGTGCCAACTCTAGCGATGTGGGCCTTGAGTATTTCTCAAGTTGCTGGCCGGGTGTCTTGAGTTTTGCTCATGTTGTTGGTTTCGGTTGGCTTTTGAAGACCGGGGGAGGGGGGTGCATCATAGTAATAATTGTAGTTCCCACTAACGCACAAAATAGGCCAAAATTAGAAAAAATAAAAACCCTTGGAACCACAGGTAACCCTTTGTTTTTACACAAGAAACCCCATACCCAGCACTAAGGCAATAAATAGCTTGACATTTGTGAAAACTTATGTTATACTATTGTCATATTAGGGACAATTTGTGTTATGACCACTGAACCGCAGGTTAAGCCTGCTGAAATTAAAAAGAGAGGTCGTGGCAGACCCCGGAAGTCAGAGATAGCTGCTGTAAAACCCGGAAACAAGGGTAAAGTAGGTAGACCTAAGGGTGACGCTGCCATCATCAACGAGTACAAAGCTCGTATGTTGGCCTCACCTAAGTCAAAATTAGTCCTAGAGACGATCTTTGACGCTGCCTTAAACCACGACCATAAGAACCAAGCGGCTGCTTGGAAGCTAATTATGGACCGTATGCTGCCCGTAGGGGCTTTTGAAAAGGAAGTGGTGAAGGACGGTGGTCGTAGTGCCATACAAATTAACATCACAGGTGTTAATTCTGTTGACATGAACAACGATGAAGTGATAGAAGGGGAACTTGTCAGTGAGTAAGCTTAGGTTTTTCCAGTTGTCAGAGTTTGACTGTCAAGAAACAGGTGAAAACCGTATGGAACCTGAGTTCCTAGAGAAACTAGACGCCTTACGTCTTGCCTGTAACTTCCCTTTTATCATCACAAGTGGCTACAGACACCCTACTCAGCACCCTATTGAAGCATCTAAGCCTGTTCCGGGTACTCATGCCCAAGGTATTGCAGCAGACGTCCGTATTACTACTTCTTCCGAAAGACATAAGATTGTTAAGGAAGCTATGAACTTAGGGTTTACAGGTATCGGGGTAGACAAGACGTTTGTCCATGTAGACACCAGAGGAAAACCTGCTGTTATGTGGCTTTACTAGCTGTGAGGATTACCCGTGTCCAGCCCATCACGAGACTACAAAAAGACCCTAGCAATTCAAATGGACCTCAACTGGGACGGGGACCCAACTCTGGAAACAGAGGAAGAAAAAGAAAACCTACAGGAAGAAGACTTAAAAGAACTGTCTGAGTGTCAAGCACAGAACTAAACATACAGCTACTACCTTGGCAACAGGAGGTCTGGGAAGACCCCACTAGGTTTAAGATAGTAGCTGCTGGTAGACGTACAGGTAAGTCACGTTTGGCTGCTTGGATGCTGATTGTGAATGCTCTACAGGCTGACAGAGGCCATGTGTTCTACGTAGCACCAACACAAGGACAAGCCAGAGACATTATGTGGCAGACGTTGTTGGAATTAGGACATCCTGTAATCTCAGGGTCCCACATCAACAACTTGCAGATAAAGTTGGTCAACGGAGCCACTATCAGTCTCAAGGGTGCTGACAGACCAGAAACGATGCGTGGTGTTAGCTTAAAGTTCCTTGTGTTGGACGAGTACGCTGACATGAAGCCTGACGTCTTTGAGCAGATACTTAGGCCAGCCTTGACTGACCAGAAGGGTTGTGCGATGTTCATAGGTACGCCTATGGGTCGTAACCACTTCTACGAGTTGTACAAGTACGGTGAGCTTGGGTCCGACAAAACTTACAAGACGTGGCACTATACGTCCTACGACAATCCGTTGTTGGACGCAGAAGAAATAGACGTAGCTAAGAAGTCTATGTCCAGCTACGCATTCCGTCAGGAGTTCATGGCGTCCTTTGAAGCCCGTGGCTCTGAGATGTTTAAGGAAGAGTGGGTCAAAGTGTCTGAAGACTCACAGGAAGAAGGTGACTACTACATAGCAGTTGACTTAGCAGGTTTTGAAGAAGTCAACAAGAAACGTACAAAGAATTCAAAGCTGGACGAAACAGCGATAGCAGTTGTCAAGGTAAGTCCTAACGGTTGGTACGTAGACAACATTATATACGGAAGATGGAGCCTAGACGAAACGGCAGCTAAAATCTTCCAAGCCGTTAGGGACTACAAGCCTGTCAGTGTAGGCATCGAAAGAGGTATTGCAAAGCAAGCCGTGATGTCTCCGCTGACAGACCTACAGAAGCGGTACGGGACGTTCTTTAGAGTTGAGGAACTGACCCACGGTAACAAGAAAAAGACTGACAGGGTAATGTGGGCGTTACAGGGCCGCTTTGAGAATGGCTACGTCACTCTGAACAAAGGCGAATGGAATGCTAGGTTCTTGGACCAATTGTTTCAGTTTCCTGACCCACTAACCCATGACGACCTTGTGGACGCTTTGGCTTACATAGACCAGCTTGCAAACGTCGCTTATGACTACGACTACGAAATTGACAACCACGAAATACTGGACGTGGTAGCAGGATACTAAAATATGAGTGAGATATACGAAGCAGACCCGTTGATGGTAGAGGAATCTATTGAGGACTGGGTTATCACCAAATGCGAAGACTGGCGTGACCACTACGAGTCAAACTACTCTGAACGCTTTGACGAATACTACAGACTCTGGCGAGGTATATGGGACCCTGCCGACAGCGACAGAGCCTCTGAACGCTCTCGTATTATCTCTCCTGCACTTCAGAAGCCTGTTGACTCTAACGTAGCAGAGCTGGCAGAAGCCAAGTTTGGACGTGGTCAGGGGTTTGATGTCTCTGATAACTTAGGTGACACAGAACGTCAGGACGTTATGTTCTTACGTAACAAGCTCACGGAAGACTTTGAGGAATGTAAGGTTCGTAAGTCCGTTGCGGAGTGTCTAATTAACGCTGCTGTGTTCGGTACAGGCGTTGGTGAAATCGTCATTGAAGAAATGAAGGAGATGGCTCCAGCTACCCAACCCATCATGGGGGGTGATTTACAGGCAGTCGGTGTTACAGTTGAAGACAAAGTTAAAGTAAAACTCAAGCCTGTGATGCCTCAGAACTTCTTGATTGATCCTGTAGCAACGTCTGTTGAAGACGCTATGGGTGTAGCAATAGATGAGTTTGTTAGTTTACATAGTGTAGAACTTTTGCAGGAACAGGGGGTTTACAGAGACACTTATATTGGCCCTGCTGCTCCAGACACTGACTTAGAGCCTGACCAAGACTTAACTCTTTACCACGACGACAAAGTACGTCTTACTAAGTACTACGGTCTTGTGCCTAGAGAGTTGTTAGAAAACGCTGGAGACGACGACGAAGAAGAAATTGAAGAGCTTGTAGAAAACGAAGAAGAAAACAAATCTAGATACGTTGAAGCCATTGTTGTTATTGCTAACGGCGGTGTGCTTCTAAAGGCAGAAGCCAACCCCTATATGATGCAGGACAGACCTGTTGTAGCTTTCCCGTGGGACGTAGTTCCCGGCAGATTTTGGGGTCGTGGTGTTTGTGAGAAAGGTTACAACTCTCAGAAAGCTTTGGATACTGAGCTTAGAGCAAGAATCGACGCCCTTAGCCTAACAATCCATCCTATGCTGGCTGTTGACGCAACTAGGCTACCCAGAGGCGCTAAACCAGAAGTACGTCCGGGTAAAATGATACTAACCAGTGGTGACCCTCGTGAAGTACTACAGCCGTTTAATTTTGGACAAGTTAATCAAATTACTTTTGCCCAAGCATCAGCCTTGCAACAGATGGTGCAGCAGGCAACAGGAGCCGTGGACTCAGCGGGAATTGCTGGTTCTGTCAATGGTGAAGCAACTGCCGCTGGTATTTCTATGTCTCTTGGTGCTATTATCAAGCGCCATAAACGGACTCTGATTAACTTCCAGCAGTCGTTCCTAATACCGTTTGTCAAGAAAGCTGCTTACCGTTACATGCAGTTTGACCCCGAAAGCTACCCTGTTGCTGACTACAAGTTTAACGCCAGCAGTACGTTGGGTATTATTGCTAGGGAATACGAAGTCACACAGCTTGTACAACTGTTGCAGACAATGCAGCAAGACACACCGCTGTACTCTACGTTGGTACAGTCCATCATTGACAACATGAATCTGTCTAACCGTGAAGAACTGTTGGCGGCTATGCAGCAAGCTTTACAACCTGATCCTCAGGCACAACAAGCAACCATGGCAGTACAACAATCACAACTACAGTTCCAGCAGTCACAAACAGCAGCTTTAAATGCTCAAGCAGAAGAGTCTAAAGCAAGAGCAATGAAGCTGGGTGTAGAAGCAGGCTCTATTCCAGAAGAAGTTAATATTGATCTTATCAACGCCATCACACGTAACTTAAAAGAAGGTGATGCAGAAGACAAAGAGTTTGAGCGACGGTTTAAAGTTGCTAACACTCTCCTTAAAGAAAGAGAAATAAAAGGCAAAGAAAATGCTAACAAACAACGAACTAGAGGTACTCCTGAACCAAATAGAGAGGCACCTCAAGCCCCAATGGGACCGCTTAGAAGCGTTGGAACACCAGATCAAGGAGTTGTCTAGTGGCAAAGAAGAAAGACCCAAAACTAGCACGAGCAGGGGTAAGCGGGTTCAACAAACCAAAAAGAACACCTAATCATCCAACTAAGTCACACGTAGTTGTGGCTAAGTGTGAAGACGGTAGTATTAAGACTATACGTTTTGGTCAACAAGGCGTTAGCGGCGCAGGGAAGAACCCTAAGTCTGCTAAAGACAAAGCCAGACGTAAGTCTTTTAAAGCAAGGCACGCTAAAAACATAGCGAAAGGTAAATGTTCAGCAGCATATTGGGCAAATAAGGTGAAATGGTAATGGCAAAACGCGGACTCTACGAAAACATAAGAAGAAAACGGGCTAGAATTAAAGCAGGAAGTGGCGAAAAAATGCGAAAGCCCGGAACAAAAGGCGCACCAACTGCTAAAAACTTTAGACAAGCAGCTAAAACTGCTAGAAGACCAAAAAGATAGCTAAACCACTAGGAGGTGATCCTTGGCTAAAGGCGTAAAACATTACAAACGAGACGGCACTTTGCACACCGGAGGTACGCATAAGATGCCTAATGGTGAGCTACATTCTGGCTCAAGACACGGTAAAACGTCAGTTAAGCTTTACCATTTCAAAGATTTATCTAAAAAAGCACAAGCAAAAGCGAGGAAACGATAATGGCAGGATACTACCCTAAACCAAAGAAAAAGAAGAAAAAGCCCAAACCGGGAAAATAAAGCTTGACATTTGCTTATATTTATGTTAAACTATAACTATAGTTAACACAAGAGGAAAACTATGTCTCCTGAGCTTGAAACTTACTTCAACAACTACAATGAACTCTTTAATCACGAAGGTTTCAAACAACTCGTAGAAGAACTTTCCAACAATGCTAGAAATTTAGCTGACATACAGTCGGTTAAAGATTCAGAAGAACTCTTCTTTAGAAAGGGCCAAGTTGCCGCTTTTGCTACTGTAATCAACTTAGAAACAACGATTGCAGCAGCTAGAGAGCAGGCAGAAGCCGAATCAGAAGAAGAACTGCAAGTCGTAAATGCTTAAAGTTTATGACTTTAAATGTCCTAAGGGACATGTATTTGAGAAATTTGTAACGAGTGATACCACAACCAGTAGGTGCGATTGTGGTGACACTGGTACAAAAATGCTATCTGCCCCGTCCTTTGTGCTTGATGGACATACTGGGGATTTCCCCGGTAGACACCTGAAGTGGATAAAGGAACACGAACAAGCAGGTAGACGAAACTCATCTCCACAATGACTTGGTTCACGGAGTTTAATTATGTCAAGAGCAACTATTGTTGATCTGCCACCTGAAGAGGAACAAGCAGACACTTTAGATACCGAAGCCGACGAGATTCAACAAGAAGTTGAGCAACCTCAAGAAGAAAACCCTACAGTCCCAGAGAAGTACCAAGGTAAGTCTTTGGAAGAAGTGGTACAAATGCACCAAGAAGCTGAAAAGTTACTTGGGCGTCAGTCCTCTGAAGTAGGAGAGCTTCGTAAGGTTGTAGATGATTATATTAGTAGTCAGACACAACTCTCAGCACCTCAACAACCAGTTGAGCCTGAAGACGATTTAGATTATTTTACGGACCCTCAAGCAGCCGTTAATCGTGCTATTGAGAATCACCCTAAGATTAGACAAGCAGAGCAGTACTCAGCGCAGTACAAAAAACAAACTTCGCTGGCACAGCTTCAAACTAAACATCCTGACATGCAAAACATCCTTAGTGATGATAAATTTGCAAACTGGATTAAAGCTTCTAAAATTAGGACTCAGTTATTTGTAGCTGCTGATCAAAACTATGATGCTGACGCTGCTGACGAACTGTTTACGCTTTGGAAAGAACGTAAAACAGTAGCGAAGCAGACTGCCGCAGTTGAAAAACAGGCACGTAAGCAACAGATCAAAGCAGCTAACACAGGTAATGCACAAGGTAGCTCTGAGACTTCCCGTAAAAAAGTTTATCGTCGGGCCGACATTATTAAATTAATGAAAGACGACCCGGACCGATACCAAGCACTTCAACCAGAAATAATGAAAGCTTACGCAGAGAGAAGGGTCAAATAGTCTAATTGGAGATTGACTAATGGCTACTGCAACATATCCCGGTGCAGCGGGTAATACTGCAAAGACAGAAGCCGCAACTTTTATCCCCGAAATTTGGTCGGATGAAATTATTGCTGCTTATCAGAAGAATCTTAAAATGGCTCCGCTTGTCAAGAAAATTTCTATGACTGGCAAGAAGGGCGATAAGATTCATATTCCTAAGCCCACTCGTGGTGATGCCAATGCGAAAGCTGCTGACACGGCAGTAACGATCATTGCCAACACCGAATCAGAACTGACCATCGACATTAATCGACACTTTGAATACTCAAGGTTGATCGAAGACATCGTTGAAGTACAGGCTCTTAGCAGCCTCCGTCAGTTCTACACCGAAGACGCTGGTTACTCTCTCGCAGTGCGAGTAGACACTGACCTTCATGCTTGTGGTACTGGTTTTGGTGACGGTGGAGCCGTAGTACACGGCGCTGCTGCGACTGACTACCAGCACACAGGCTGTTTCTTCAACGACGGCGGTACGACAACTCAGTACACAGACGACACTATTGTAGCGGCTGATGTGTTCACTGATGCGTTTTATCGTGACATGATTCAGAAGCTGGACGACAACAACGTACCGATGGAAGGTCGTGTACTTGTTATCCCGCCTTCTGTTCGTAAGACGATTATGGGTCTTGACCGTTATGTATCTTCTGACTTCGTAAGCGGTCAGACTACAAATTCAGGTCTTATCGGTAATCTGTACGGTGTAGACGTTTACGTGTCTTCTAACTGTGCAACCATTGAAGCAGCGGCAGACAACACTGCCTCCTCTGCTGATACTCGTGCTGCCCTGCTCTTCCACAAGGACGCTATTGTTCTTGCAGAGCAACAGTCAGTACGTTCACAAACCCAGTACAAGCAGGAATACCTGTCTACTCTGTACACGGCTGACTGCCTGTACGGTGTTCAGGTCTATCGTCCTGAGGCTGGTTTCGTTCTCGCAATTGCTGAGTAACGAACTCTCAAGGGGGTCGCTTAGGCCCCCTTTTCTTATCTCATCTCTATCTCTGTAACAGGAAGACTCTATGTCTAATTACACCAAGACTACAGACTTTGAAGCTAAGGACTCGTTGCCGACTGGTGATGCCAACAAGATTATTAAAGGCGCAGAGTTCGAGACTGAGTTCGACGCTATTGCTGTCGCTATTGCGACCAAAGCTGATCTGGCAGGGCCAACGTTTACAGGCACTGCAACTTTTGAAACTCTTTCTGACGGTACGATTAACGTCACAGCATTTGTTGACGAAGACAATATGGCTTCCAACAGTGCAACCCTTATTCCCACACAGCAGTCTGTTAAGGCGTATGTAGATTCTCAGGTCACAGCACAAGACCTAGACGCTACAACAGACTCTGGCACTATTGCCATCGACCTAGACTCTGAGACACTGACTGTCGCAGGTGGCGAGGGCATAGACACCTCTGCTACTGGCAACACCATTACGATTGCTGGTGAAGACGCTAGTACGTCTAACAAAGGCGTAGCGTCGTTTAGTTCAGATGACTTTACTGTTTCGTCCGGTGCGGTGTCACTGGCGACTACTTCTACTGCCGCAGAACTCAATATCCTTGATGGCGCTACGGTTACCACGGCAGAACTTAATATTCTAGATGGCGTAACCTCAACAGCCGCAGAGCTTAATATTCTCGATGGAGTAACAAGTACAGCGGCAGAACTAAATCTTCTTGACGGTGTTACAGCTACTACGGCTGAAATTAATTATCTTGATATAACAACTCTTGGAACTGTTGAAGCTTCTAAAGCTGTAACGGCTGATTCTAATGCTGATGTGTTGTTTGGTGATAGTGATAAATTAAAATTTGGTGCTAGTTCTGATTTAGCTATCTACCACGATGCAGCAGACTCATATATTAGTGATCAGGGCAACGGCAATCTAAAACTACTGACTGACGAGTTTAGGCTGCGGAATGCTGCCGATAGCGCACACATGCTGACAGGGAGTGAGGGCGGAGCAATCACGCTTTACCACAATGGGTCTTCTACTCTCGCCACAACCTCCAGCGGAATCGACGTAACCGGGAGCATTACTGCTGACGGTTTGACTGTTGACATTACAGATCAAGTTATTGTCAATCACAGCGGAGATGGCGGCGGTATTAGGATTGACAGCACTAACGACACAAACACTGGCAGTTTGCGTTTTGGTGATACAGCCGACAACTACATTGGTGCAGTTGAATATAACCACAACACCGATGTTCTTTCGCTTTATGCAGACAACGGAACAAGAATGGAGGCTAGTTCCACAGGCATTACGGTTACCGGAAACATTGCTAATTCCTCTGGGGATATGACTATTGATGTCGCTGGTGATCTGACCCTTGATGCAGGGGGCGGCGATATTCTCCTAAAAGACGATGGAACCCATTGGGCTTCTTTGTTCACAAATGGCACCCACACCTACCTTCAGAATATGGTTAATTCGGGTGACATTTATTTATCTGGGAGGGATAGTGGCGGAACGGGTGTAAATGCTCTTGTGCTTGATATGTCAAATTCTGGTGCTGCTACATTTAGCTCGTCCATAACAGGTTCAGGGCCAATTCAGGCACTTGCAGGAAACCAGTTAAGAGCGTTTAGTGCTGATGACTCTGTTTTTCTATCGATAACTTCTGCTGAGATTGATGCCCCGTCGAATCTAACGTTAGACATAACTGGCGAACTCATTATTGATACTGACCTACAGGGTTCTGGCAACGGAATTTTGTTTAAAGACGGTGGGACGCTTTATGGGTCAATATTTAGAAGTGAAAGCAACTTGCACCTCAAGGCAGAGGCTCAAGATCAAGATTTATTATTCATGGGCAACGATAGTGGTACAGAAATCACAGCCTTGACGCTTGATATGTCAGCGGCTGGTGCAGCTACGTTCAATGCTGGTGTAACTTCTAATGATTATCTCCAAGCAAAAGCAGATGATGCAGAGTTTTATCTAGCAAACGCAGCAAATAATAATTATTACAGATTAAAAAGAACCGGAGCTTCCGGTGATTTTGTAATTGATCACTACAATGGAAGTGCTACAAATGAGCGTATGCGCATCGACAGCAGCGGCAATGTTGGGATAGGCACAGCAGGTGCGCCAGCGTTTAACACAGGGTCAGGGTTGGAAATCCAACGTGCTGGAGCAGCAACGCTGAGACTTGAAGACACAGGCTCTGGCGGCAAACCTTTTGAAATTTATTCTGATGACGGTGAAGGTTATGTCATAAATGGCAGGGGCAGTGGTATGCCCATGTATTTCAAAACTGTCAATACGAATGCGATGACAATTGACACATCGCAAAACGTTGGGATAGGGACGACGAGTCCAGCCTCTTTGCTACACGGAGAATCAACAGGCGGTGGCGGAAACTTTCAGGTTAACTCAAGGGCATTTTTTGGCTCTTTGCATTCTACACATTTTGCCGTCATTGGGTCGGCAGTAAAAGCTGATACTAGTGCAAACACACGAATGTTGCAGACAGAAACATCAACCGGAAACGGTTTGCCCTCTGCTATTCAGTTTGGTGCTGGAAACATTGATTTTCATACCATAGCTAGCAGCACCGCGAACGCAGCTTTTGACAATTTGCGTATGCGCATCGACAGCAACGGAACACTTGCAGTAGGAACCACCGACACGCATACATGGTCAACCTTTGACGGTCGCATACGTTTAGGTGCCAGGGGTGTTTATGCCACTACGACCGCTAGTACACAAATGGGTCACAACTGGTACTACAACGGTAGCTATAAATATATCGGCGCTGACTACGCTTCCAGATACTACCAAAATGACGGAACGCATGTCTGGGATACGGCGGCATCAGGATCAGCAGATGGCACTATTACGTTCAGCGAAGCCATGCGAATCGACTCCAGCGGCAATTTGCTGGTGGGTGGTACTTCAATAGGAGCAGAAGACAGCACAAGTATTGCTTCAACTGGTGATATGACGATTTCGAGAGCCAGCGGTGTTGGCAGAAACATGATTATTTTTAAGAACGCAAGTTCTACGGTTGGTTCAATAACAACTAATACAAGCGCGACTACCTACAACACCTCCTCAGATCAACGCCTGAAATCTAATATCGTAGACGCACCCTCTGCTTCTGACGACATTGACGCTATCCAAGTACGTTCGTTTGACTGGAAGGCTGACGGTTCACATCAGAAGTACGGCATGGTTGCTCAGGAGTTGCAGGGCGTTGCACCAGAGGCAGTTACTGGAGACGCTGACTCAGACGACATGATGGGCGTAGACTACTCAAAGCTAGTGCCTATGATGTTAAAAGAAATTCAATCACTACGTGCCAGAGTTGCACAACTTGAAGGAGAAAACTAATGGCTACATGGACTATAGCTAACCTTGAGCGCAATGTGGCAGACGGCGGTGTAACCGTGGCGCACTGGCGTGTTACTGAAGTAGACGGAGACTACACTGCATCCTCATACGGCACCTGTGGCTTTACACCAGACCCTGATGCTGATGACTTTGTTGCTTACGACAGCCTGACAGAAGCTACTGTATTGGGCTGGGTACAAGCTGAGGTAGACCAAGACGCTACTGAAGCGGCACTAACGGCTAACATTGAAGCACAAAAGAACCCTGTGTCTGCTGACGGTATGCCTTGGTAAAAACATTAGTACTCTACTTAGTACTAGAAGGCGGTACTTCAGCATACGTAGGCAAACGAGTAGTTTACCACACCGTCTGCGAATATAAGGAGGTAGACTCAGACTCAGACAAACGCTACCGATGGTATGTCCAAGGCATATATAGTTGTCCTAAGTACGTAAGGTATAACGATGATTGATCCAGTAACAGCTATAGCCGCAGCATCTAAAGCCTTTGCTATGACTAAGGCATTTGTTGAAGCTGGACGTTCTGCAGAGGACACACTAGGACAAGTAGCTAAATGGTACGGTGCAGCTAGTGACGTACTGTTTGACGAGTCGAAGAAGAGCAACCCAAATCCTTTTAAGAAGCTGGTGTTTGCTAAGTCTGCCGAAGCTGAAGCACTAGAGGCTTTTGCAAGAAAGAAGAAGATAGAAGCTCAACGCAAAGAACTACACAGCATCATAGGCATGGCTTATGGTAACCAAGGTTTGCAAGAGTTGAGAGACATCAAGAAGCAGGTAATAAAACAAAGGCAGGACGCTGTTTACCGACAGCAGGAACTAAAGGAACAAATACTAGGCACATTGTTAGCGTTTGTTAGCTTAGGCGTCTTAGCAGTTCTAGTGATATTCATTGCAGGTGGTTTTAAATGACAAAAGCAGAAGAACTTATTGCGAGACTTGAAGGACACGAGAAAGAGTGTCTAGTGCGGTACGACATGATTCAACGTCAGCTTGATGCAGCAGCTAAGGACATTTCTGTCAATCGTCAAGCTGTCTTTGCTCTGTATCCTTTTATTCTTGGTGCCATTGTCTTTGCTGAGTACATACGATGATTGAAGCACTCATAGGACCTGTTACAGGGCTTCTAGACAAGTTTATACAGGACAAGGACCAGAAGGCTAAGCTGGCCCACGAAGTCGCTACAATGGCTCAGAGACACGCTCAGGAGCTTGCTAAGGCGCAGCTAGAGGTTAACAAAGTAGAAGCAGCACACAAGTCCTTGTTTGTCTCTGGTTGGAGACCTGCTGTTGGCTGGTGTTGTGTCTTGGGTATGACTGGTAACTTTATGGTTATACCTTTTACCAACTTTGTACTAGCTTTGTTGGCTGTTGAAGTCACTATACCACTCATTGACCTAGAGACTATGATGCCTGTACTGATGGGTATGCTGGGATTAGGTGCAATGCGCTCTTATGAAAAAACTAAGGGCGTGTCAAGGGAAAAGTAAATGGCAAAACAAGAAAGCAGTATTATGGGATTGCTGAACATGCCAGAAATGGTAGAAGGAGGTGTTAATCCTATAGAAGCTATCATTGAGTCAGCAAATAGGCGACTCTATGAAGAAGTCTTGAGAGGTGGTTATACACCTATTAGACCTCGTTTGCCTGAAGTAGGTACTCGTTTAGATGTTCCACCTGCTATAGGAATGTTGACAGGATCTAATAATGTAATTACTGATCCTGAACAAATTCAAAATATTCTTCAACCTACACAGTTTGCTATTGGTCCGGGTTTTGATGACCAAGAAACTTTTAAAGAGCCGGGTGAACTTGATCCGGTTATTACTAGTACTAACGAAATACCTCCTGAAGATCAACCGCAGCCGGGCGACTTAGGAGAAGAAGATAGTATATTTCAAATTTTATACGACACCATTATTGGTGAACAAGGCATTCCAGAAGGCACAACTCCTGAAGTTATTGAAGCACTTAGAGGGGATTTTGGCCCAACAACAGGTGTTGATGTGCTTCGAGGAATTGCTAGGGAAATAGCTGAAGCTGGGGGCTGGGAAGAATGGCTAGAGCAACAGGAAGAAGAGCCTGAACCAGAACCGGAGCCAGCACCTGAGCCAGAACCTGAACCTGAGTTAGAGCCAGAAGGACCGCCTGAAGAACTTCCTACAGAATTAGAAGAGGAACCTTTTGAGCCTGAAGAAATTGAACTTGAGGAAGAAGAACCAGACGTTATTGACGATGAGTTGGAAATAGACCCTCCTACACTACCCCCGCAGGAAGAAGAAGAGGAAACAGAAGAACAACAAGAAGAAGAGGAAGGCGGCGGTGGCGCTGAAGCTGCTCCTGAGACAGAAGGAGAGCCATCTGAGCAAACTGAAGCAGAAGCAGAAACTACTGAAGTAGTAGACATTGCTGAGGACGATACATTACAAGACGCTGACTCTGAGTTGGCTGATACTGTTCCTGCAGAAGGCGGTCTTGAAACAGAACCTGAAGAAGTAGGCGAAGACGAAATATCTGTAGTAGAAGAAGTAAGTTTTGAAGAAGATGATATTGTAAGAGGGCAACTTGAAGAAGCTATTGTCAGAGAAACTAATCCAGAAGTTAGAGAAGGTTTAATTAGAGAGTGGGAACGCTATACAGACCGTGAATGGACTACAGAAATTGAAGAAGCGGCTCAAAATAGGTACGAAGAAGCAGTTGAACAAGCTGAGGACATTGCTGAAGGAGACGCAGTAGAAGACTCTGACCTTCCTTCTTTAATAGATACTGGTCCTGAGTTAGGCGCAGAAGACGTAGCAGAAGAAGCTGAAACAAGAGAAGAAACAGAAACTCCTACTTTTGATGTTCCAGATATAATAACAGATTTTCCAGTAGAGACTCCAGTAGAGCCACCAGTAGAGCTACCAGTAGAGCCACCAGTAGAGACTCCAGTAGAGCCACCAGTAGAGCCACCAGTAGAGCCACCAGTAAAGCCACCAGTAGAGCCACCAGTAGAGCCTCCACCTATACACAACAGACGCATCCAGAGAAGAAGATAAGGGAAGTCACGCAGACACACTGACAGAAAAACAAAAAAAGATCAAACAAAACAAAACA
>BCSF01000114.1_pt1 | contig 34957 bp, 44 predicted proteins | sample 1016431 | NCBI WGS metagenome assembly BCSF01 (sample SAMD00045685;SAMD00045686;SAMD00045687;SAMD00045688;SAMD00045689;SAMD00045690;SAMD00045691;SAMD00045692;SAMD00045684;SAMD00045690;SAMD00045691;SAMD00045692;SAMD00045684;SAMD00045685;SAMD00045686;SAMD00045687;SAMD00045688;SAMD00045689, study... | reverse complement strand
GTTGATGAGAGGCTACCTACTTTTAACCTGAAGTCATAATATCTTGAACCAATAAAGTTTGCCGCTAGGCTGCTCAATCGTTGATTTGGTTTTACGAGTCTGCCTTTTTTTAAAAATGTAATATAATCACTGCTTGTCTCATGATCGGGATTCATCCCCATTAAAACGACACAGGTATTAAAATTAATACGCTGATGAGACTTGCTTAAAACACTCATCCAGTCGATACCATCGACCGTATATGAGGAAGTGTTAAAAAACTCGCTGACCTTCCCAAAGTCCACTGCATAAAAAGATTCGCGATGAGTGACCAATAACTCTTCTGCTGCCTCAGGCTCAAACTCTATTTCGAGTTGAGCGCGGATCTCATCAGACACAATAAGCGTAGCGCCAGCAGTACCACGACTGTCAATATGCATCCAAATCATAGACCCTTGTGGGTACTCTTCAGTTCGAGAGACAACCACCACACCATAGTGATTACCCGCTAGTGTGGAGTCTTTGAGGCCGATACCAAAGTTAGCGTGAACTCCCTCTCTGTTCTTTGTGGATGAGTTCCGACCATTGATGAGCTTTAGGAGCTCCTCGGGGCTCATTCCGCAGCCATCATCAAAACAACCTAGTTGGCCATCCACATCAATAAAACGGATCTGTGTTGCTCCGGCCTCTTCCGCGTTTTGGATGACTTCTCTTAGGAATTGGTTTGGCCCCATCTCGCGATACGCTCGGCTTAAACTGGCGGTGGGGTCATGATCGATCATTTGCTTGGTGATAATTTTACTCATGTCTTTTTCCTGTCCTCAAGTGAGGTTCAAATTAATTCTGTGGGTTGGGTTAACGGCGGTTCCATCCCTCGCCAAAGCTTGAAGGGTTATGAGAGTAGGTAGGCTCAGGAGGTAGGAGTTTGTCTTCCGTCTCGAGTAGACGCCAAGTATCTACCCGCACTTCCCAAAAGCGCTTATTCTCTGTGTTGGTGTGGCTCTTGAGCTTACCCTGAGCAAATACGCGCTTACCCTTCTTGAGTACTTGCGCTGCCCTGTTGGAGCTCTGCCCCCAAATCTTTAGAGTGTGCCACTCTGTGGAGGTCTGCCAGTTCCCTTGGCCATCCTTGTAATTCTCGTTGGTCGCGATTCGGCAGTAAGTGTAGGGCGTACCACTTTGGGTAGTCCTTAACTCCGCGTCGTCGCCAAGGTTCCCGATTAAGGTCACTTGGTTAATCATGTTAATTCTCTCGGTCAGATTGAAAACTGCTTATCAACCCAGTTCGCAAAGATCGTGTCCCCAATAGCGTACCCGGCTTCACACCGTAGGTTAAAAAAAGGGTAAGGATAGGCTGATAAGCTCAACGAGGTTAAAGTATGCGAGTATTGCGCGTCAACACTTTTTTTGATAACGTTGAGGTCTTCAGTTGTGGGTGAGCGGCCTCAGAGTTTTTCATGTGGCTCTGAGGCCGTTTCGTCAAAAGCCCCAAGCGCTGGCGTTAACTCGCTCGACTCGTCGGTCATGACCCACCATCTTGATGGGCTCGGGAAACATTGCGCCAAGTCTGCTGTGAGCCGCTGAGTTATCGCCTAAAGATTCCAAGACTTGTCGAGGTGCTAGGTTGGTGGTGAGGATGACTTGGAGCTTACCAGCTGCCCAAAGCTGCGAGAACTCCTGTATCAATTGGATGGTCTGCTCGCGCCACCATGAGGTTTTGTTAGCTGAGCCACCTACACCACCAAACTCATCGATGAGCAGAACATCAACTCCATCAAGCCAATCTTTGAGAGGGTCTTGAGCGTGTTTATCGTTCCAAGTCTTCTTGATGTCACTGAGCAGTTGAGTGTGGCTGACAAACTTAACCTTGATAGCCTTGGGGCTCTTTTTACCGTTTCGCCAAATACTCTTTGAGTTAATGGCTGCCTCACGAGCGTAACAGTAGAGGAGGGAGCTCTTACCGTTGCCTGGTGCGCCGTACAGAAACATATTAGGAGCTCGTCGAAGATGGGGATGGTTTGAAACGTCCGGAGTTCTCAACCACTCTAGCGCCTTATTGATGGCGTCTAGCTGTTGAGGTGAATCCGGTTGATACGTCGCAAAGCTCATACCAATAGCATCAGTGAGGAGTTGCATATTATTTAACCGTTTCATCCACCTACGCGGCTTCTCACATCTACGACACATCACAGCATCAAGGGCAGTCATACCCTCAACGCGTTGATAGAACCATCCTTGCTGACACTCCCCACAGTACTCGACAGGCTTACACTTGAGAGTCATGGCAGCATCATCAATAAAGCCATTAGCCTCGAGGTTATCGGGGGTGAGGTAGCTGTAATCGAGGAATTGCTTGGGCTCGGTTGATTGTTCCTTGAGCTTACGCTGGTAGGCCTTTAATTGGTTAATCGCGTCTTCAGTTACTTGAAAGCGCGTCATCTCTGATGGGTGTTGATTATCGCTGTTGATCATTTGTAGGTCTCCGTCTTAAGGTTTTGGGCTCTCATCATTATCTCTTCGTGTCGTCTGCGCTCAGGTGAGAGGTGAGCTAGTCTTGCTTCATACTCAGCGTTTGAGCGTTCTAGTGACTCCCTGAGTACTCTCTCCCTCTCTTCCATAGTGGGTACGTAGACTCTCAGAGGTTGAGATTGATTATGCTGTTGAGGTTGGGGAGATGCCTGAGGTTGTGGCTCAGGGTCTCGTGGGCGCTCTAGATTATTGTTTAGATTATTAGATAGATTATTATTAATTATATTGTGACCCAAATTGGGCCGAGGGTTGACCCATTTTGGGCCATGGCTTGACCCATTTTGGGTTGACCCTTGACCCATATTGGGTTGACCCATTTTGGGTTGACCCATATTGGGTTGACCCATATTGGGTTGAGACTCTACTAGAGAGCGAAGAGCTTCAACTTGTAGATAGACCACTTTGAGGCTACCACCTTGAACAGTCTCTCGGGTGATCACTCCAGCCTTTTCGAGTTCTTTAAACGCTCGGGTAATGGTGTTACGTGAGACGCTCCCATTGAAGATAAACTCCTGCATATAGTCGACAGCCATAGGACGCGACCAAGTGTTCCAGTCGAGCTTATAACAGAGTGTCATCAGGACAATCTTAGCGCCATTCTTGAAAGGGCTCTTTATGGCGAGCTCCATAACCTCATGTTGTTTCATTCTTCCCCCTCATTAAAAAAAGTTTCATAAAGTGTTTGACACATTCTCAACCTTATGTCAAACATTTCATATCCAACTTTGCACATCAACCTCTTTCATGAGATATGGAGTTAAAGATGCATCCTGCAAAACGAGGACAGATTAAAATGATTACGCTCACCGCGTTGGCTAAAGAGGCTGAGCTTTCACTTGGTTATCTATCCCGCGTCATCAATGGTGGCTTAGACGCCTTCAAGGATACCGCTATCAAGCTGAGTGAGGCCGCTAACAAGCTCTCTGAGGATAAGGGCTTGCCACAATGCTTTGAGCCCAACGACTTTAACGAGAAGCTACACCTCAACTATCGCGAGATCTACTTTGACGCTCCGTTCAAAGTGCGCAGCGTTTTCGTCAGCTGTGAGTATGAGATCAAAACGGCCAAAGATATCTTGGATCACCACACCAACGACCTAACTTACACCATGCTTTATGAGCTAATGGCTGACGCGCTACGCTATGAGCGTTGCCGTACTTTTGAATATGCCGATCACGTCTACTACTTTCTAGGAGAGGAGCAATAATGGCTTACTCAGATGAATACCCAACCTGTTACGACCTTCGACCAATCCGCCCCGAGGAGCTCCACCGGCCACAGCTGAGCATCACTGAAGTTGAGCTCAAAGCTCTAGAGGCTGTTGACCTCGGAGAGAAGCTCAGCGAAGGCCTTAACAAGTTTGACCTAGCGCGAGCTGGTATCAAGCTCAGCGCTCGTATCGCTCGCAAGTTTCGCAAATGATCCACACCCTCAAAAAACGACTGAAGACCCTGACTGATAGTGACCAATTCGTATTGGCTGCGCTAATCGTTATCCACTTATTCTTACTCTCCATCTAAGGACAGATAAACACATGAGTATTTACACACCTAAGAACATTCAAGAGGCTATCGATATTGCCTCTCTTCTCACCAACAATCAGAAAGAAGCCCAAGAGCTTATCCAATGTCACGCCGCTTTTGGTGATCACTTCGGAGGTGACCTCGGCCGCGTAATGACCCAAGCCTATAACCTCAAGGGCAAGCCATCTCTTAACGCTGACGCTATGGCGGGTATCTGCCGACGCTCCGGCCTTGTACGTTATATGCAAGTGGTGGAGTGGACTAATGAGGTGTGCGTGATGAAGGTGGCTCGTAATGATGAGCCTGAGGAGATCGTTCACACGTTCGTTTACACTATGGAAATGGCAACCCAGCAAGGTCTGACTCGGAATCGTAACTGGCAGACCATGCCTCTTCAAATGTTGAGGGTACGCTGTCTGACTATGGCGCTTCGGGCCACGTTCCCTGATGCTTGCTCCGGCATCTACTCAGCTGATGAGATCGCTGATAATATGTCTATGTCAGATGATGAGCGGACTCATATCACAGCTCAGGCTATCGGTGAGGAGTTGGGTACTCAGCCACCTCAACACCAACGAGCTCCTCAGCAGTCACGAGCACCACAGCCCCAACGAGCTCCTCAGCAGTCACGACCGCCACAAGCTCAGCCTCCTAAGATGCGGGTCGGAGAGGTGACGCCAAACCTCAACTATAACAACCCTAACAATCTTAGGACTGCTTGCGAGTTCAACGAGATTCCTCTAGCTGAGGCGAATGCCTGTATGCAGCGCTTAGGCTTCCACGCTGACAAGGCCACACCGGAGGAGCGTAAGCAGTTCTTTTATGAGTGGCTCTTGAGCGACACTCTACGCAACTCAGAGCTAAAGCCTAATTGGTGGCGGAATGTGGGGGAGAGCAAGCATATCATTGCTCAGCTTCATCAAGAGTTTCCCTGCTCGCGGGTCTTGGTGCCCGAGAACTCGGGAAAACAATGGGTGATGCATATTTCTGGGAAGCCGTAAAGACCGCGCCTTTTCACCAAGGACATCTACCAACCACACATCGTACCCATAACCAGCAATGTCACGACCACGAACCAATCAACCCAACCCACCACTACCCTCGGTCTCGCTGGTTAAGGATCGCTTCAATACGAGCGCTCGAAGCAATCAACTGCTCACACTTGGTCTCAATACTTTCAAAACGAGTATCCCAACCACGTCCTCTAGTTTCGAGCGAGACTACCTGTTGTTTTAGCCGGCCCATCTCTTCGGCTTGTTTGGCCTTATCTTGACTAGCCTTAATAACTAGCCCGATTATGGCCACAGCTAAGGTTAAAAACTCAGGGGTGATATTCATTTAACGGCCTTTACGACAAGGATAGAAGATAGGGTCAGTACCAAAGCGCCAGCGCTTATACCGCCAATCTTTAGGATCTTATCACGCTTGGCGATCTCCTCACTCTGTTGAAGAATGAGTTTATCCTTATCTGCTAGCTGTACTTGATAGGCAGCTAACGCGGCCTTGTTAGCGTCCCGGAGTTTCTCCGCCTCGAGGAGCTTGACAGACTGCTCTTTGCATTCCTGAGCTGTGGCGTCTACTGCCTTCTTGCAGATATCAGGTGAGCCTTCGAGCGCGTCTTTCAATCTCAGCCACTCCGGAATCTCTACAACCATATAAGGACTGTTGGCCGCGTCATACTCCATCTGACCCTTGACCGGTGGGAGGCTGTCCCCCATCCATATCTGAGGTTGGATAGGTTGGAGGATGAGGCCTAATATCATCAGCGCTTGCATAGCTCTTGTACTCCTTGGATAGCTTTAGAGACTCGATCTCTGCAGACCTCCTCACAGTTGAGGACAGCCTGACCAGCTCGGGCCGCGTGACACTCACCGAGGTCAACTTGAGCTTGGCGGGTGAGCTCCTCCTGGCGGGTCAGCTTGTCTTGGAGGTCGACGATAGTTGAGCTCATCTTCAGCTCACACTCAGAGTAGCCTGAGCTAATACCCTGAGCGTAGACGCTCCAAACTATCAGGGTGAATACACCACCAAGAGCGCCATATAAGAGCCACTCTTTAGTTTCAATATTTAGGTCTAGGTTGATCATCGTAGGTGCACCAAGATTAAGTCATCTAGGGCAGGCACTGACCCACCACGAGAAACAGGAGCGATGAGGCCACAATCCTCTGAGGCTTGGATGATGGCGCGACCCTCATCATCACAACCTAGCCATCCACCTTGCTCGGTAATGCCTGCTCCTGCTCTAATGAAACAAGAGCCCGATAGGACGACCACGCCCCAACGAGTGCTATCATCATCCAAGAATGTTGAGCCTTTAAGCACTCCTAGAGGAGCGACATCTGAGCTGGTGGCCTTGCGCCATGTGTCCCCTGTATCGTGACAAACCATAGTTCCGGGGGATAGGTCTTCATTGATCTTTACTGTTACAAACATTTAACCCTCCATTATTGAAAGAGTGACATAACTGGCGAACGCTGATTCGTTGCCGCTAGTATTACCTCTGAGTATTGAGGCAACACCAGAGACACTAACAACCTTTAGCGCTACATTCACATTACTAGCACCCATCACGAGCTCACCAAGCGCTACTTGGGTGTATTCGTTTGTTTGGTAGGCGCGGTTCCCAATGGGCGTGTATGTCGCTAGGTTGCTACTACCTTGCCCCCATTGATAAACTAGCTCCTCTGTGGATCCTGTAACACCGGTGGCCATGTGGCAAGCTTCGAGCCTGATACGTTTACCGTTGAGCGCTGAGCCCAATAATGTCCAATACTGAGTCCAAGCAGTAGTCACAATCGGCACTAGAGAGCCGCTAGCTGTTACCCGCGTGACATAGCTAGTGTTGTTTATCTTGGCCTGTCCGTTGCGCCAAATGGTATTATCATTCGCTTGATAGGTGTAGTTTGTATTTCCGTTACAGGTCTCATTGGTTCGGCAGTTCCAATGATAGAAAACAGTTCGTGAGGTCTCCGCTAGTTTCTTAGACTCCCACTCTGAAGAGGTGGAGTTATAGCCGAGCGCATGACCGTTTGATCCGGTGGAGGCCACATTATTAAAATCTACGAGATGGGGCGCTAGAGCTCCCTCACGACTTGGTGAGCCCGAACCATATTTGACTAATAGGTTACTCATAGGCTTAGGCCATTTTCTCAATCAATAATGTGGCAGTCTCTGCAATATCGTTCCCCTGATTAGCTACGGTATCAACTCCGCTAGCCGCTACCACCTCACAATTGAGAGTACGTGAGGAGCTCAGCACAAACGAACCAGTGGCGATAGGGCCACCTGAGCTGTAATCATCTGTGAGCGCTCCTACTGTTCCGGTGGAGGTGAGGCTATTTCCCCCATCAAAGAGCGCAAAAGCGAAATAACCCGAAGTCGAAAATGAAGGGTGACCAGTCAGAGTGGCTCTATATGTACACGCCGGAAGTGTCACGCTATTTAGCCACACTCCAGTTCCTGAGCCTGATGCTGTGGTACTGAGAGAAGCGCCAGTGATCTCGTTAACTGAGCCTGTATCATATAGGTAGAGCGTATCTCCAGTAGTGATGGTTGTGGCCGGACTGTCTGAATAAGCCTCAGACTCACCATGCCCAAAGAAGATATATTGCATCACAGAGGAGCCGGACACCGCAGCAGGAGCCCAAACCCCTCCTGAGTACTGGAGGATATCGTTATTAGATGGAGTGCCCGAGACATCACCCAAATCATTAAGATCTAGGCTAGGCGTGATCTCACCCGCTCGGTTTGGTTCACTAGTACCGACCTTGATGTTATTATGAGCCATTAGATAATCTCCCAGTGAGTTCCGGTACTTACCAACGTGATGGCTGAGTATTGGATATCCATCACATAGTCAGTAGTGGAACCATCAATATTTTGGGTCTGTGGGTCAATGGTCACTGTCCCGGTCCCCATGTTCTTTACTCGGATCTCCTCACCCGCTGACACTCCCGAGGTTGGCAGCGTGATGGTAAAGGTTCCTGTGCATGAGTAGTGATACCCTGCTTGAGCGTTGGCAGGGTCAGCAGTGATGGCGCTATATGTCCAACTACTACCACCACCGGCCGCCGCCTCTGCTCCCCAAGAAGTCGTTGAGTGATCATACGTCAGCACGTAGTTATCAATACCCGCTCCCGCTGTGAAGCTCACGTCTGACAGATCATTGAGCCCTGCTGTAGAGGCTAAGAAGTCAGTAGATGCAGAGGTGGCCGCTGTACCAAGGCCAAGCGTAGTACGTTGAGCTGATGCGTCTGCATCATCGAGCAAAGCACGTCCTGCCGAGGTCAGATCTGCTACAGCGTAAGTATCAGAGGCTGTAGTGTAGATCATCTTGTCAGCCGCTGTAGTCAACCCACTGATGCTCGTAAGACCTGCGTCTAGTGGTTGCTTAGTACCAAGAGCTGTATCAACTCCTGAGAAGTGACCATCTATATTAGCATTGGCCGCTGTGTAGTTCGTTGCGGTGTGATCAGCTGCCAAGTCATCACCTGACAAGACCACAGCTCCAGTCAAACTGTTAACGCTCGTTACTGCATCAGTGTTGTCAACCTTATCAATCTTCGAGTTGGTGATTGATCCACCCATATTCTCATTGATTAATAGATGGTAACCAACATTCCAATCTTGGCCATAGATAGTGCTTGCTGTATCAATAATGTAGAGGTCACCCTTCTCAGCGTTGGCTAGTGATGGGGTTCCAGCAGTTGCGTTAAAGGTTCCCTTGTATTCGACGCCACCAACTAAAGAGGCGTCAATACGCTCTTTAACTGTAAGAGGAGTCATGGCGATAGTGTCATCAGTTCCGGTGGTAGCCTCTGCGCTCGTCGCGATTCGGATGATGCCCTTGACGGTCTCGCTTGCGTCCGGCACTGAGGCCGCGCCCCCACCCTCCCAAGGCTTAGCCTTGATACTCATACAGCCTCCTTATTTGTTGAAGCCAGCATAGATGACGAAAGCATCAGAGCCGGCCGCCTTCTTGTAGGCCACTGAGGTTACAGAGGCTCCTGAGATGAGCGCTTGAATGTCGACGCTGTAAGAGCCGAGTACAGGAATCACGCCATCAGAGTTGGCAACGCCATCAGAAGCACCGCTAGCAGCTCGCGCCTTGAAGTAGCTTACTGTGTCGGTTGATCCTGAGACCACCTCGACAAAAGCGAACTGAAGACCGCTAGGTAGTTGGGTACCAGTGCGGGTATCATAAAAGTCATCACTGCTCAGGCTGTGCCAATCTGTATCGTTGACCGCTGATGCGTTGTAAGCGGCAGCATAGCCGCCAGCATGGATAGGGTATTGAACTCCGAGTCTCATGGCTTCTCCATTGAGGTTGGGGGTTGGGGTTGGGTTGGTGGTTCCTTTTTTTTAGCTAGGACATTAGCCCCGGCAAAGGTCACATATAAGGTGTTGATCAGCGCTAGGACTTCAGTGGCCGCTTGGCCTCGAAGCGCTAGAATAAAGCACACTCCGAGCGCGGCATAGAAGCCCATAGCTTTACGGCCTCCCACCTTAGAGGTGAGTGTATCATCTGTGGGCTTATTGGTCGAAGTCATCAGCAATCAACCTATACACGTGGGCTACATCTTCAAGATTACGCTCTCGCTTAATGACTCCCTCACCATATGAGCCATCACCCAAAGTACCATGAGCGTTACCCTCGACTGTCTTAAAGTCTCCACATGAGTTTGGAGGCTCTACACAGATGGTGATATGATCACCCTGCTTGGCACGTTTGGCGCTATAAACTACCACAATGTCACCGGGTAACATTTTATCGTGGTCGATGCTTCGAGAGGTTGAACTCCAGCTCGAGAAGAGGCGATAGCAAGAAGGGAAGATCTTTTGTCGGATGGTCTTCTTAACGCTCATACCCCAGCAATAAGCCGCGAAAGCGCCACACCACGCAAACTGACCATTCCTTGTATATTCCTTTTCCCATCCCCAACTAATCCCCTCACCGCCTCTGATATAGGTGTTGATCCGCTTCGATGGGTCTTTAACCACAAGCTCCCACTCAGCTTGGCCGCGTTGTAGAGTTTCGTGTACTCTGTCGGAGCTGTGAGGGATAGGATGGAACACAAGCCGCTTTTGGTCGGCAGGGTGCTCGAGGTCAAGTTGCGCTTGGTTAAGCGCTCGGTCTAATCGTCTTACTGAGTGTTCGAGTTCCTCGACTCGCGCTTCTAGTTCTGCTTTCGTAGGCATCAACTAAACTCCTGAGCATCGACATTAGAATTAATAATGTCGCTATCGTTAGCCAAATATGCATCAAGCCGGTGGTCAGCTGATGCGTTAGCGTAGGTGGTTGGCTCGATAGTACCGAGCGTAGAGCTGATACCATGAGCCGCTGAAAAGGTGAGCACATTACCCACAATCTGAGAGATGGTCAGGCCTGTTATAGCTGAGTCATGGTTAGCCTGAGGGACATAATCAACCACATCACCCACCGCGAAGAATGAGGCGTCTGTCACGCTTGCTCCTGAGTATGTGTCTTCAGCCAAGGTAACAGTGGTGGAGGTGTACGCAATAACTCGTGCTGCGCTATTCCAATTGATGGGGCTTAACCCGGTGGTTATCAGCTCAATCTCACAACCCTCACCCATCAATTCTTGACGTATCGAGCGAACCTGCCCCACTCCATCTGTAACACCATAGGTATCATCATAGCCCTTGAGGTGGGGAGAGCTCACCTTGAGGTAAGAGCCAACGTCTATATAAGCGCTTTTACCTGTCCCGATAACACCGCGCCATACTCGGAGAGGGTTAGAGAGTAGGTTAAATATCCGCGCTGAGTTAGGTGTGAAGAAAGCGAAAGAGTCACCAGCTCCGCGCCCAAACTGCTCAGCCATCACACCGGCTAATGAGAGGGTGATAGCAGACCTCTCCCCCCCATAACGATTAATCGCTTCTTGATTATTGAATACCACCTCTTCGGTGTATTTGCCCTCGGCAGGATCATAGTCGAAGCGATATTTAATTTGGGTGACGATATCCTCATAAATCCCCCAATGAGGTGGTGGATCCGCTATCCAATCCCCTGCCTCTACTGTGAGGGATGCTACCTCAGGTCGCTCATTGCCAATTGGCTGCACTGATAGCTTGGCGCGTCCTGTCGATGAGTCGCGAGTCATAACGAGTGTAGCACCACACAACCTAAGCAAACCCTCGAAGGTGCTTCGGAGGTCGGCCCCATCCCCTAGGAAGTTAGCGCCTAGTTGGATAGGAGAGATGACATCAAGCTGTAAGAAGCTGTCTACATCTATGTCATCCTCAGAGATATTTAGCCCTATGCCTAAAACATCATAGTCACCATTGACCTCATCACCACCGCCACTTTGTAAGAGCTTTAGCAGAGCTGTTCCAGCGAGCTCCCCTGAGAGCTGACCACCCTTATAGATCAGCGCTCTCTCTCTGTCTGTCCAATCACCAAAAGAGGTATTTTGGAAGGCATCATTATCGGGTGAGATGTGGATGAGTACCCCCACATCAGAGCCGCCAAAGGTGGCTGTAGTCTCATGAGTCACCTTGAAGACTTGGTGTCTGACCTCATCTAGTGCGAGGTCTTGATATTGAACAGTAATATAATACTCATCAGTTCCAGCGCTCGTTGGGAGCCCTAGCGAGTTCTCGACTAATATCACGCTCTCGAAATGCTGATAGTACGCTCTCGGTACATCTTGCATCTGAAAAGTATTTGTAACGCTCGTAGGTGTGACCCCAACTCTTACAATCTGTGGCGGGCTCTCGTCTAGGCGTTGCTGTATTGGCTGCCCCTCTCGCGCTAGAGGCAGTGGGTAGAATAAGCGCCCCATCGATGGCATAGGATTATGAATACCGCTAGCGCTCCACCTGAAGGGTGATCTCATCCCAAGCTCAGCGTAGAAGTCGCATAAGTCACGCCACCTAGTAGGATGAGGCCATAACCACAGAAGGGCTCTAAATGGGGAAGCGCTGAGCTTTTCAAATCTAATAGTGTGATCAGGGTTTAGACGCCATCGACCAAACCCTCCTGAGTAACCAGCTGTAGAGCTCGGCCCATCACTGATGAGAGTATCGTTAATCACATCAGACCAACGCTTGACCTCTTGTTCGCCGAGTTGATGCTGTTTAATCTCAGCTAGAGGTAGGCGCACATATAGCCCCGATGTCCCGCTAACCTTGCCAGCTTTGAGGGCGTTGGTGAAGCTGCCATCGTCCACAAAGTTAAAGCCCGGCACTCCTGAGTCAGTCGTGATGGAGGTGGGGAATACACCACCACTCACAAAGACAAACTCTTCAGCTAGTCGTAGCTTAGGATATCTAGGGTGCTCTCTTGGGTAGTCGTCTGCATCCGGCCCTTGAGGTAGTCACACATCGAAGTCATCAAAGAAGTTAGCGCCATTCTGCCTATCACTAACGATACCGTCAAACGTGTAAGCTGTGATGGTACCCGAGGTATCAGGCTCAACCACTAGCGCCTCATCTATGATCTTCTCCAGTCCTAGAGCATATTCTAGCACACTCCCATTAAGCCCATCATAGTAATGATAATCCTGAAGCAGTCTTGTTTGAGCTATCCCCTTATCACTTAGATCTGTATCGATGAGAGCGGTGAGAGGCATAAGGCTCAGGGTGATCTCTCGCCCATCCTCTACTGTGGGTGATGACTCAATGAAGCCGTTGATCACCTCGGTATAATCTGAGGTCTCACCGCTCGGGTATCGGTGAGCCATATAGAGCTTGGCGCGTCTACCTCTAAACGTGGTGATCTCGGTGGTGAGCTCTGGGATTTGTGAGCCCTCCAACCCTGTACTGTGTGACTGCTGAGGTGTACCACCTACACCGCGTGTGACTGTGACAGTGGTGGTAGTCGCGCTAGCTGCCCTGACTGTTTCTGCTCCGATGTGCAAGAGCCGAGGATAAGTTAGGCTTGTGAGGTCGGTGCTAAGGTTGAATGTGACAGTGGTGCGGCTTGCGCTCGAGGAGAGCCTACCTCTAGTGGAGGCTGAGCGAGCTCCACAGCGACCAAACACTATACCCGGATCATCTAGGCCACCTCGTCTAGAGTCGATACCAAGCGATACACTCACCGCTCCATACTGAGCGATTCCCCCGCTAGGATCTATAGACGCTGAGAACGAGCCCACAGACGTGATGGCTTCGAGGTCAGTGTAGTTAATACCGGTGGCTACTGTGCTATCTAGGTTTGATGAGCTCGGTGGTGGGTGGCTGTGATAGCGATAGGGCAACCCTGCAACCTGTAAGGCGAAGACTCTACGGCCATGTTGACTATCTATCATGGTGTCACCTCAGGTAGAAACACATCATAGATGTGGACTGATAAGGGTAAGAGTTGCTGACCTGTCACCACCACATTTAGAAGTTGACCTCTGTTAGCAGTGGGAACGTATAGCGGCCTTGGTGGGTCGGGTACTACGTTAGTGGGAACGGGTATTTCTGCGCATCCCGTAAACGCCTCATTAATATCGTTGGCGTCTCCTCGTAGCTCAGTCTCTGTAAACTTGGTTCCCACGTCTATTATGGTGCCAGTGTATGAGTTGCCCGCTGTATCTCGAAGCTCAGCGCTTAGCGATACTGAAGCCGCGAAGTCAAAGTTAATAGCAGTGTATTGGATGATCAAAGCTAGATGAGAGGTCTGTGCTTTGCTCTGATAAAGGAAGTTATATACTTGACTGCTCTTGATGTCTCCGGGAGCTACAACGCGAGTACGCCCACCTTGACCACTCAACACCTCACGCTCAACTTGATAGTGAGCCTCACCGAGAAACTTAGAGCGCTGTAGTTGAGCTAGAGCGCTAGCCATCTGAGATACCGCGCCACCAAATAAAGGCTGACCATTATGGCAACCGACCACAGAGGGTAGACGTTGGAATGATGAGGGGACTAGCATTTACACCGCCAATATTGAGAGGCCGAGGATATAGGGGGGAGAGGAAGTGATTAAGTTGTTTGGCCCTAATAATACCTCACTATTATTGATCGTCTCCTCTAAGCCTACGCGATACATTGAACGAGCAAACTCTCCGCTTAGCAGGTCTTCTATCACTGTCCTATTATCAACATAGAATGAAGACCACCCCGAGGAGCTCAGGCTAAGAGTATACCCAAACACACTCACCTCGGTTGGTGTGCCTCCAATATTAGCCGCCTTAATAAAGATCTTAATCTTGAGGCTCAGGTGATCAGCACCACCAGCTAAGAAGGCGTGAGAGAACTTTAGTTGACTATCGAGCACACCCAGCCCCTGAGGAGCTGAGGAGGATGCGCCGCTAACCCCTGACCAATTGAAGACAGTTCGGCCACGCTTCCTAAGCATCCCTATATTGTTAAGGGTATCGACCCCAAAGCGACTAGGTAACGCTTGATCAGCTCCGACTCTGTTTTGACCTTGAGGGATAAAATCCTCTGTGAATTGGTCAAGTGTTCGGGTCGCGAGAGGTGAGGTTAGTGGGCTCCAGTTCCCTTGGATATTCGCCACCTCAATAGTCCCCCCGCTTGGAGCTTGGAGCTGTAGTGTAAGCTTGGCTATCTCGTCACTCTCTACCGCTCCAATGTTTACTGTGATCACATCAAATACAGAGTTATAGCGTGATGTGTCTGTGATGGTGGTGGAGCCTGAGTAAGTCCCCCCAAGAGGGAAGTTGATAATAACCTTGGCAGTACCACCGGAGAGGGAAGAGTAAGCGCTTATCCTAAACTTAAACTCTGTGTGCTCCTCGCTCGGGTGAGGGATATACCACTCACATACATCTGCTAGTGAAGTAGACGTGTACTCGAACACCTCTGCATCCCAAGCTTGATTGACAACATCACCACAGCCCCCATCAGCGAAGGCATGATTCTGCGCATCAGCTAGCCGCTCGAACTCTTCCGCTCTAACGGTCAAGCCTGAGATCACCCTAGCGGGATCGACCAAAACAGGAGGTGACGTAAACGAGTTACTCATAGGTGCTCAACCTCCAAGGTGACCGGGACACGACGTTTTAACCTCGTTGGATAGGCTAGATCTAATGTGTTGATGGTCAGGCTACCTCTCACTCTACCATACTCCCCATTATCCTCTGAGGTGTAGAGGAGGTCATAAGCTGGTTGGTCTGCTGTGACCTGAGCGGTCAAGAGAGCACGTCTGCTATCACCCCAACCTAGGTAGATATTGAGCCGCTCACCCGCTGAGCAGTAAGGTAGCCATCTGTCTGTAAAGTGTCGGTAGTCGTCCACCTGATCTAGTAGCGCGTCTAGATCAAACGATAAAACACTAGTGATGTATGAGCCTATAAAGTTGCTCACATACCCACCACCGATGAGCCTACGAGACTGAGACTCATTCTGTACTCGTAGATGATGGGATTGATAGGGCCTCGATGGTATCAGTACCCCCACCGGTTTATGAGTCGCGGTGAGTAATGAGTAACTCCCTGAGTACACAGTAGCAGTCTCATCACCTGTAAACCCTAAGAGGTCTCTAAATGCAGATGATGACCAAGTGATATCCCCTATGCTCGTGAGATATGAGCAGTTTACATGGCCGTTATCATCAAGGAACCAAGTGATATTATTGTTTGATTGAGCGCTAGCGTCTAGCTTTGTGATGTCTGCCAGTGGGAATGTATCAGCATCTGTTAGGGTCTGCCTGTTCCGGAGGAATACGGACACATCTTGCATATAGAGATTGATCGCTGGAAAGTTGAAATCCCCAGCGCCACCCACCTCCCTCACTCGGTACTTAACATCACCTAGGTTAACAGCTCCTCTAGTCCAATTGTTGGGAGCTGTTACCACATAGTCAGAGCCGACTAAAGTAGCGTTGAGCTGATCGCTACCAAAACCGAGAGCGTCAATAGTCCCGATATGATCAAGAGTAAAATCTACATCTGAGGTCACCACCACCTTATCATTATCATTTAGTGTCACAGTCCAAGTACCAAAGTTGGCTGTGGTGCTGATCTGCCCGGTGGCCACAAGGTCTTGGTGCACTACCCGATTATTAAGAAGAAAGAGCATATCTTCATAGACACCCTCACCTTGGGAGTAGGTGGTGAGTGATACAGCGCTACCACCTGAGCGACTGAAGATCTCTGTCCCGCTATACGCTCTAGCATCAAAAGCGCTGAGTAATCCGAATTGGGGAGCGGTATTTTCAAACGGCATTAGAACGACCTCCTAGGAGCTCCGCGCCTCCTCACGTTTTGTAGTTGAGTGATGCGATCTGCAAAGGCACGTTCAGCGGCTTGTTTGGTATCGTACACGATACTCCCTCCAAAGTTAATATTGAAAACAGTAGTAGCAGTCTCAGCCCGCTCTCTCTCAGGCTCAGGAGCCACTTGGGATAAACCGGTTGGTGAGATGCTCGGTGAGCCTGCCCCACCTCCACCACCTGATGCACCAAGCGCCCTACCACTTACGCCAGCTGTGGCCGCCGCCGCTGCCATAACTCCTGAGGCGATACCATAGTTGGCCGCTAGAGCTGGATTAGTAAAGAGGGAAGCCACAGCCTTAGCGCCAAACATGAGAGACTCTACAGCCGCTTGTTGGCCTAGCGCTACCAATACTTCACCGATAGCCTTAGGGAGCGCGTTCTCTTCCTCGTTAGCAATCCGCTTGCGCTCTTTGGCGTAATTCTTTTGGAGCTCCAAAAGCTTCTCATTGGTTTTAATGGTTTCCTCTATGCGCTCACTACGGTCTCCCTTGAACTTTTCAAGAGCTTCTTTCTCCGCTTGGACTTGCTCAGTATAGGTCTCTCTGAGGTTTTCTCGCGCCTCCTCAAATGATCTAGAGGTGAGGGAACCATAGAACACCTCAGTTAAGGAGGTGCCTAGACTCTCCGCGATATCTAGAGACATCTCTTTAAACTGCTGAGTTTGCTCTTTTAGAGCTCTGCCTTGTATCTGTGCTCGCTCAATATTATAGCGTCTTGATAGCTCAGTTAGCTCTACCTCTGAGTTCTGCTTCAGTTCCCTCTCTCGTCTGTACTTCAGCTCTAGGATGGTCAGCTCTCGCTTGGTGCCATCCTCCATCATCTCAGCATCAAACTCTAGATTAGAGATGATAAACTCTCGTCGCTGGAGCTCTAGGCGTCTAGCCTCATCCGAGCGCTTAGCCTCCTCTGCTCTCCGCTTAGCCTCCTCTGCTTTGATGAGCTTGGTTTTCTCTGACTCATACTTGAGATCAAGCGTTAGGAGTAGAGTGTTATTACCCTCTGCCATCTGCCTCTGCTGTTGATAGCGGAGCTCTAACATCTGAAGCGCTGAGGCGTTGGTAGCCTGTAGAGATGCTATCTGTAGCTGATGAGCCTGTAACATCTGTTGACGCCTTAGCGCGGCTTCCTGAAGACCTGTATCTTTTACAGTCTTTACCTTGGTCTTACTGATCTGTTGAGCCGCTCTCTCTTCCTCTTTGATGCTCTGAGAGATTAATAGGCTCTCTTGATTGTATGCCCCTATCTGAGCATCTATCCGCTTCTCAATGCTCGATAACGCCTCTAGGTTCTCTTCATTTTCTTTGATCTTCAGCGCCAAGAGATCAGAGGTGAGCTTAGCTTGTCGTTTTGCGCTCTCCTCCTCCTGTTTTGTAGTCCCCATTAAGGCAGCTTCTAGTTGAGTTAGATTAGCTAGCTCAGCTTGTTTTTCTTTAACCCTTGATAGCGTAGCTTCTAAGGATGTCTCTTCAAGATCTTTGTGCATCTTGGCAGACTTCGAGATGAGCTCCTGAGCTTTCTTCTGATCTTCTAGGTAGGGTATTAGCTTAGCATTAAGCGCTAGTTGTTTTTCGGTGTGCTCTCTTCGAGCTTCAGCTAGTCTAGCCTTAGTGTTTTCAACTTGTAACTCTGACTTTAAGAGCCCAGCTGTAGGAGTACCCGCTAGCTCTTTAGCTAGATTATGTTGATTCTGAGCCTCGGTTAATTTTTGGAGCGCTTCCTGTTCCTCAGTCATAACCTTAGTGAGCTTCTCACCGGCCATCTGTACCCGCTCTTTAGCTATCTGAGCCTTGAAGTTGGCGGCTGAGTATTCCATCAGGGCTTTGGAGGTTGGTACTACACCCTTCTCTGCGAGCTCCTCTAGTTTACTTTGGAGATCACCAGCGGCCGCGGCCATAGCCTCTTGAGCGTCTTCTGCTTCTTGCGCTGCCCCTGTTATATTCTTGAAGGTGTCATAAAGCGCCATCCCCGCCATCACCACACCACCGATAGCGGGTACTAAACTCAATAGCCCTTTAGCTCCTATAGAGCCAACATCTGAAATGCTAGAGCCGAGCTCTTTAAATGAGCCACCTAACTCAGTCACATTATCAGTTAATGAGCTGAGCCCTTCTCCGAGGTGGGAGTTGGTTTTATCAAACCTTTGGGCGATATTGCCCGCTTGGTCTCCAACGCTCTTTAGACTTTTTTCGGCTTTATCAGCTCCCTTTAATTCTACTTCAATATCAAGGGTATTCGCCATGTTTCGCCTCCTTCCTTATCTTCTCATGCGCTCTAATGTGAGCCTCTTCTGTGTTTGAATGTAGCACGTCTACAGCCTCGAGGAGAGCGCAAGAAGGTTTTGGATATTGATCTTTGATCGGATAGAGCCCTGCTCTGTGGCGCTGATATGCTCGAATTATCGGGGCCATCCTGTTAGCTCCTGCCACCGGGCATGACCTGATTTGATAGTCGCTGAAGTCTTCGCCACAATCTGGCGCGACTCGATAACCCGGAACCCATAAGCCGCGCTCATCTCTTTGGGCTAAAGGTAGACCATCCTCAAAACGTCCCCCACAGTTGCCGCGCTGTTTGCGTAGCTTGGGGTTGGTTTTGCATTGGTCACAGCTCCAAGCGCGGCCTCTGTTTTGGGCTAGCCACACAGAAGCCGCGAGCGCTATTTTCCCTCAATACCTAAGAGACTGATTCTCTGTATGTGTAAGACTAGCTCAGAGATGACCTGTACTCGGTGAGACTCCGGCCTGATCTGCTGTACTTGGTCAACACTACCATCAACACCATCTATAGAGATGAGTGAAGACCGGATCATCTCGATATATACTCGATTGAGATATTGCTGATAATCGCTCATAGCCTCCCTATCTTCAGGAGTGAGAGCGTGATGCCATCGGGCCTTTTCTTCTGCGTTGTCGGGGGCCTCAGCCCAAAGAAGACGCCCCAACTCTGAGCGGGTAAGAGCTCCCGCTCTACACTCTGCCTCCTCACGCTCTACAGGTGAGAGCGCTTTAAGGGTAAAGCGTGTCGCATCATCCCCCACCGCCCCTAACTTACTTAGATCACCACTCTCTAAATAGAGGGTAGTTTCTTCAGTGGATGCAGCTACAGCTGGGTCAACAGTCGTTACGACTTCTAGAGTCTGCTCTGATGAGGTGAGGAATGAGAGCGCCATATTAGATACCTAAGCCCAATCTAAAGGGAGAGTTGGCAGCATTAGTCTCAGCCACATCACCACCAAAACGGCTTTGAGAGTAGGTGAGTTGCTGACGAACGATATCATTACCTGACACATCATAAGCGCTAGGGTCAACAGTGAGCATGGCGGCTGGCAACATAATAGCACAGCCGAGCCCGTCTCCTTGTGGCCCTGTTCCCACTAGGATTTGTCGAACAGTCCGATTAAAGAAGTCATCAGCCACGAGTGATGCAGGTGAGGAGAGGGTAAGGCTGAGCTCAACCGTGGTGTCGCTAATATCCATATCAGACATAGCTAGGATATCGTTGCTGTGTCCTAGTGGGGTCAGGGTATTAGTGAGGGTCAAGCTAAAGTCTTCAGCAGGTAGAGCAGTACGCGCTAAAGTATCGCCAGTGGTGGCGTTAGTGAGTGAGGTGGGTGAGGTCGAAGACGCAACCACATAAGCACCTCGGAAGAGTTGAGCAGCTCCTGAGTTGTAGGTGGGCTCAATTGGGCCAACTGCTGATGAGTGATCATCTTGGATAAGTGCAGACTGATAGACGAGATCAGCCATGAGGCGCCCATTATCAAGCGTGATGCTCATGCTCTCTAGTACACAGCCATAAGCAAAAGAGCGGAAGTCAACGCCATCAATGCGGAAGGCTAGAGAATGCTCGCGGTCTCCTGTTGCAGTACGTCCGGGAATGTACCACGTTTGCATATTGCGAACTGTGCTGTAAGAGCTCCCTGAGAATGCTGGTGAGACGGTAACGTTTGAGCTTCCATCTGCATTATCAGTGATGGCTGAGTACTCAGCGCGGCCATTAATTGTGGTGCTCACGAGCGTCCCAACATCAGCTTCAGCCGGTGCGCTCGTGGGGGTGTAGCTGTTAGCGTCTACTGCTGTTACGCTATCACTCGTGATAGATGGCAGTCGAGTTTTGAGACCGGCCCCGAGGAGATAGCCGAGGTAGTTGGCAGCATAGGTATCGGCTGAGGTGCCAATAGTGGTGAGGTCAACCCTCACAGTAATTTGACCAGTGCGACGACGAACGCGAGAGCCACCCGACCAAACAGTATCAGGCTCAGATGGGATTGAGTAATTACCGTCTCTAGCATCATTGCGCTCACTGAAGACAGGCTCACCCGCTACCAAGATAGGGTCACGCTCACAAGGGATAGAAACAAAGGTCAGGCCTGAGTTATCAGGTAGCCCTGTAGATGCTGACAGAGAGCCAAAGGAGCTCTCTACAGCTACGGATAATGATCTATGAGTTACAGCCATGATCAAGCCTCCAAGTAAAGTAGAGTGAAAGGAATGCTGAGAATATGAGCGATAGTGTTATCAATCTCAACAGGATCAACTAGAGGTGGCTCAGGGATGACTGAGACAATACCTGTAGTGGATAGCGAGTAGTCAGGCCCTTTAAGCTTTGTGAGTATATACTCTGCATCTTCGGCCATCATCCTCCGACGATAGGCTAAGTCATTGGGGATGTCATAGCGTACTCGGCAAACGACTAGAGCGCGTCTTCGGCCACTGAGCCCAGCCGCGCCATCATCCTCAGGGAGTGACTCTAACTCCAGCTCAAAGTATCGGTTAGAGCTACGCCTCTGCTCTAGAGGTGGAAGTAAACCATTAGCCCGATTATGGCAGACGAAAGAATGAGATAGATCACTCTTAGGCGTGATGTCTTCTATCTGATCTTCGAGGTAAGCTAACGCCTTGAATATGCCTTGGCTCATTTCTTCCCCCCTAGCTGTTTACGTAACTCAGCCTCTGCCGCTTTCATGAGAACATCAATATCAGAGGGTGATAAGCCGAGAAACTCTCTAGTTTCATTTACTCGATAGCCATAGAGAGCGTTCTCAGTTAGGCCTATAACAAACCTATCCTGAGTGGCCTCTTTAACCACTAGGTTATTCATCATATTACCACTTAACACTAGGTCAACCTCAGCGCTATCTGAGGAGCTCCCCCGCCTTCTGCTCTCGTGCTTATACTCTCGATAACCACCCTCATAGAAGACACTATCACCACTAGGAGTTACCCGGCCACCTTTGGGGGTCAGTCGAGCGCCTCGAAATGGTACATAAAGCGGATTGGTTGAGTAACCTTTAAAGCGCTTACCATTAGCGTCCAAACCCTTTGAGGTTCGGAGCTTGATAGAAGCTAGAACGTCTTGGGCTAGTCTAAGTGTATTCTTTGAAGTCCACAGAGACTTAGGGATATTTATATTAACGCGAGATGGCATTCTAATGCCTCATTGCTCGGACTGGGGTAAATCGCTTATCGTAGTCTGTTTTATTGTACGTCTTCCAAGATGCGCGGAAGTCACGAGCAGACCCACCGGAGCGCCTAAGGTTTTCCTCACCCTCATCAACTACACCGTCTCCATCAAGGTCTAAGGTGACTGACCTTAGAGCTATGTCGAGTAGTTGTTTACAGCGCTCCCTCATGGCCTCTGCCGCGTCTAGCTGTAGTTGCATCTCGAAGATGAGAGCCGCTGTACAGTAAGCGTGAGCACGTTTGAAGCTCTGCTGATTGAAGACCTCATCTTCAGTCACATCATCAGCTATTACATGATCTCTAATTACTAGGATGATGTCTTCTAGTGCAGCCTTAATCTGTGGCTCAAAGTCACTCTGTCTACGTGGCACCATATCGGCCAAGTTTGCGAACATACCCACCAGCTCATCATGATCTAGGCCAGTATCAAAGGGTCTCGGGGTGACCTTGATGATGCCTGTCTCTGCTCGCTCTTGCCCTACCTCATCCTCATAGTTGATGGTGTATGGGTAGGTTCCGGCTGTGTTCATCTGCACTGCTGAGAGATCAACATAGCTCAGGGTTAGCTTTAGAGTTGCGTTAGATGTCAGGTCAATATTTCGGGGTAGAGGCTCAGCTAGTATGGCCTCAGTACCACCAAGCCGAGAGACTGATACAGCGTAATACGTATCTCGTGAGGTGGTGAGGAACCCTCTTTGCTCGTCGCGCTCGAGTGTAGTGCCAACGCTAGTGGTGAGCGTGAGGGTACGCCTATCATTAGCTATAGCGCTTACGCTTACATCTGAGCGGCTTTGAATGAATGTCTCAGTAACATCACCTGAGCTGAGCTTAAGCGTGATGGTAGGTGAGCCATCGATGGGGCGCGGAGCTGCCCAGTAAAAAGTGTGGGGTTGACCCTTAACTGCTTTTCTCATTTCCTCTTTGCTCCTCGATTAGCTCTTGCAATATCGGCAGGCTTAGCCCGCTTCAGATCAGCCGCCTCAACAAACGAGTCTGTGACAGGTGACCATGAGTGTCTGCAATTATACCCACCACATGAGATCTTAACACTCTTACCTTGACCGTTGTTTAGGTCGGCCATCTGTGACTCATCGACCACTAGGTTAATCAGAGCTCGGCAGAATGGCCGCGTGATACCATCCTTGGGGCCAGTGTATAGGTATAGATCTAGATCAGCGGCAGTGGCTGCGGTAGCGGTGAGGGAGCGCCCCAACTCACTGATAGCAGTCCTCACCTCTGTGAGCTCCCTACCCTCTGACTGCTCTAGCCTACGCTGAAGGTCGCCAATCACCACATCAACAGGAAGTTGAGTAGCCAATGACTGGAAGGCATCCCTCATGGCCTTCTTGTAATCAGGCAGTATCACATCTTCAAATATAGCCGTTGATGCGTTGGCCTGTAAGAGATCCATTTGAGGCATAGCTTGAGGTGATAAATCAACATCGATCACCTCAAGCGATTTCTCGAAAGCATCTCTAATTCTATCACTCTGCTCGATAAACTCATCAACAGTTAGGCCCATCCCGCTCCTAAGCAAGAGGTCTAGTAGTTGGTCATCATCAAACGAGAGTAATAGTTGTGGATCGGTGGTTAGTGCCACCTGCTCCATCCGAGCGACGAGCTGTTGACGTGCCTTAGAGAGTGAGCTCTTGAAAGCTTTCTCTGCTGCCACCTCAGCTTTAAGTTGATCTCGTCTCGCTCGTATCAATTGAGCTACAGGGCCACGCTCCCCCTTAACCTGATTATCTAGGTCTTGGATGGCTTTCTGATCTGCGTCCTCTTCTGCTAAGAGGTAAGCCCTGAGTAACTCATACATCTTAGCTGTGGGTGCCGGTTAGGACGTGGCCAAGGGTAGAGTCGATAGCCTTAAACTGAGAGACCTCCTCAGCGTAGACATAACGACGGGTCTTATCGAGGCTGTCATATTGGCCTGCTACCATGCTTCCGAATTGGAAGTTGAGAGCCGCTACTGGCATTCCCTTGACGTTTCCGCTCTTTTGGACGATTGCATCAGCGCCCTTGAGGATACCCATAAAGAGCTTGTCACCACCCCAAATGTAACCCTCTGAGCTAGTAGCACCGGGAACAGCAGTATCTTGACGAGCTGCCCCAACGTAGATATTCGGGATGCCGAGCACTGAGCGGAGTACTTCGATAACTGCCTCATCGCTGAGAATGAGGTTACCTGAAGCCACACCATTAGCCAAAGTACCAACATAGCCACGAACCTCAGGGTTACGCGCTAGCGCTCTGAAGGTCTTACGACCGAAGATGAGCGTATCAGGGTTGATACCATGAGCCGCCTCGAAGACGGTATCTTTGAGCTCATGCAACTCAGAGAGTGGCTCAGCTCCGGTAGCGTCAAACGTAGCTGAGGCCGCTGAGGTGTTAAACGCGGTATCATCAAAGAGGAGGTCTGCTGCTCGCTTCTCACGTGCAAGCTTCATCACTCGGGCAACCTTACGCGCTAGGCGCTGTTCTTCGCTTCCGGGATATTGACTGTCAAAGATGTCTTCCATAGCGATAGAGTCAGAAGCCGCGTAGATCTTAGCTTTGAAAGTCTGTGAAGTACGATCAAAGCCACCGATGGTAGCGCGTGATGAGCCGGGAGCACGTTCTAAGTCGAGCCCAGCACCAGCACCCATAAAGTTACGGGTCTCCTCGAGGAGAATAGTGCCTGAGCGCTCAGGGACAACGATAGGCTCAAAGACCTTATCTGCAATCAACTGATCATCACTAGGCACAGCCTCGACGACAAGGTTGGTTAAGATTTGGTCTACTGGGTGTAAATTAGAATATGAGCTAGCCATGTTTCAGCCTCCTTATACTAAGCTGGTAGGGCCAACGAACATAACCTTGATTTGATCGCCAGCAGAGGCGCTCTTTTGGTTAATGTTCGGGATGATGCGAGCAATGGGGTAGAAGGTAGTATCAGTAGCTTCACAAGCCTGTACTTTACCATCAGTGATAGCCGCCAAGATTGGGGTACTGTTGAAGGTGAGAGACTCACCAGCGATAACGCGAGTGATACCGTAGATGAGAACCTCAACTACCTCACCTGAAGCGCAAGCGCGTTGAGCGACACCAACCACGTTATCATCAGTGGCAGCGTCTGTGATTACGACCTTGCCATCTCCATTGAGAGAGACAATAGCGAACTCAGTGATGGCCTCACCAGCCACGAATGAAATGATGTTATCAGTGTTAGCCATGATGGTTATCCTCCAAAGGCTTGATTGTAGAAGTCAGGGTTCTCGCGTCGTACTTTCGCGAGAGCCTCAGAGTAGGTGATACCCTCTGCTTTAGCAGTGGAGGTTACACGCTCATTAAGAGATTGTTGGTTGATCTCCTCACCGCTTGCACCATGCCCAACCTCGTTGAGAGGTACAGCTTGTGATGGTTTGCGCTCTGAGAAGAATCCCCAAAACTCAGGCTGTAAGTCTCGGAGCTCCCAAGCCTTACCTGCTACCTCCTCTTCAGCGGGCGAAATAAAACCCTCTGAGAGTAGTGCGTTTACAGCTTGTTTCTTGAGTGAAGCGTCACGCTCGGCAGTGAGGGTGGCCACAGTCTCGCGAAGAGACGCGACCTCAGAGAGAAGAGAGGCAGCCTCTGACATCTTGTTATAATCAGAGCCCATCTTGTTTTTCTTCTCGTCTTCGTCTTCAGCCATCTTAGTTTTATCCTCATCAGACTCAGCCATCTTGGCCGTATCCTCATCAGACTCAGCCATCTTGGCCTTATCCTCATCAGACTCAGCGTTGAGTGAAGCTTCAGCGTCTTCTTGCATCTCTGAGATTTTGCGCTCTAGCTCTTTAACCATCTCATCTTTAGCAATGAGCATAGCGCGTAAATCGTCAGCAGACATTTCTTTGATGTTGTCCATCATGTCTAACCTTTCGTTTAGGGTCACCCGGTCAATCTGCGCGTGAGATTGGGCAGGTCGGGGAGTGAGTGTGATAGCGAGTAATTGAGCATCCCCAATCTTCTCACCGCCTAAGCGGTTGAACACCTCGCCAGTGATAAACTCAGGAGAGCTCCACAACACCCCACCGGCCTCAGAAACGACCTTAAGGCCGCGCTCGTTATAGGCAGGGATGGCGTAAAGCCCATCTTCTCTGAGTTCTAAATCTATGATCATGCCTAGCGCGTTGCCGCTCTCCGGTGGAGCTGGTGGCCCGCCTTGGAATGGAGATGTGGCGTGTTGCCAATCGATGATTACAGGGTCTTCCTCTTTACGCTCTCGGTACACTCGAAGCATCTCACCGAGCATCTCAGAGGTGATCTCTTGGCCAATGTTCTCACAATTCATGCGAGATCTCACTTGACCTAAGCCAAGAGTTTTAAAAGGTCGGCCAATCGTTAGGCCATCGGGGACATCATAGCTAGGAGCCTCTGACAATTGGAGAGCCTCACCATAAGCCCTGAGTGAGTTGGTTTTCTCATCTGCTGAGTTCATTTGTTTGACTACCTTTCGAGCCCAAGCGAAGCCGGCGTCTCCTCCCCAACCCTGCCAAGCCTGCCAACCTTTCCCCTGCTCATCCCAAGTTGAGCCCTCTTTATCTACCTCGTGTCGAGTGAAATAGGCGAGCATCCTACGGACTGTTTCAGGGCTTAAGTCTTTGCCTGCTTTGAGGTCACGAGCTCGAGCTATACCGACATCAGTCATTCCACGCTGTGAGGGTGCCCTTGATGCCCGCACTTCTAAAGCTCGCTCCGCCGCATCACGTGCTCCCTGAGGTGCTGCACAGTCTATGTGGCTATACTTCTGAGGTGCTAGGGCTTCCGCTTTTTTCTCGGTTCTTTGGGGGTGACCTTTGGGTAAAAGATCTAGATCTGTGTTGTAAGCCTTCTTGCGTTGGCCCGTCCCCACTAGCTTAAGGAATGTTCGAACGCGAGCTAAGGCCCATTGTGTTCTCGTCATTCCGGGACGGTGAGAGACTGAGAAAGCACCAGCGCCACGACGGAATACAGCCTTGAGCATCCCCATATCAACACGACGAGAGCCCTTCTTGTATTTCTCGTTGTGCTTATCTCTCATGTTCTCAAGAGCTTTGATAGCCGTTTCACCGATCTTAATGCTACCTCGTGAGCCACTAGCAGAGCCCTCAGGGTTAGCCTTACTACCGCTGATCCGGTCTTTTTTTGGGGCTGGCGTCTGCGCTTGCGTACGCTTCTTGATCGGCTTAACCATTCTTGGCCCTCCTCCGAGCTATGAGTTGCTCACTGAGAGCGGCTATTCCTCCACCACTACCTGAGGCCGCTATCCTAGTCATTGGTGAGCGCTGAGCTTCCTCGGGCAAGTCACCCGCCCCAAGACGCTCCCTCAACGCTCGCTCTAACTCATCATCAGGAGTTAGCAAGCCTGACTGCACTAGCCCCGGAAGCATCCCCATAGAATCCGCAAGATCATCTGTATCAAGCCCAGTATGAGTGAGTTTAGGTAATTTGCTAGGATCAATAGCGCCATAATTCCACCGGATTAAACGGCCAATAGTACCCGCACCGCGCCTATCAACTCCGCTCACTTGAGCCGCGATAATGTCACAGAGGTTAATAGCGGCTCGCCTAAATACGCTTAGGTGTATCTCACCAACGCTACGAGCTCCGGTCTCAGTGTTACCGAGGTCTGCGAACTGAGTGAGGAAGGCAGAGGCTATCTGTGAGTCACACTTAGTTATTATGTTGATTGGTCCATCTGCATATAGGTTTGGTGATGCAGCGTATTGCTCAAACTTTACAGCCGCGTTCTCAACGAGATAGCTCTGCTCAGCAGATAAGAAGGCTTGAGCCTGTCCCTCTGCATCATCAATCATAGCGTCAATATCGCCATCACTGAGCCCTAGAGCTTCGGCTTGTGATCTGTCTACAACTACCTTAGGAGATGGAACGGCCCAACGGTCAAGACCTACGCACATGAGGTTCGCAACCCTCTGCTTGGTACGCCACCACCACCAACATGGCCTAAGCATCCCAACGCCCTCAAAGTTTGAGCCTGTCTTATTGAGGGTAAGCAATAAGAGTTTATTGCTGGGGATAGGCTCAGGAGTCTGTGTTAACCCCACTGCGTTCTGAATAACGCCATCAAGCTGTTGATTGTCGCGGCTTAACCAACGCTGATGAGCGCTTGGTTCTCTGTCAGCGTAATGAGATAACCACACCTTAATCTTACCTGTTGAGTCCGGCCCTACTTTGTAGATCTCTTCAGCGTATCGATAGCCTAGGGGGATAAACTCAAAGAGGTAGCTTAGTTGGTCTTCCCAGCTCATAGCCATTTGGCCTGAGTGGCCATCGAACCCCCAGCACTCATTAGCGAAACGGGCGAGCTCCTCTGAGACTAGATCACCCTCGACACCCGGAACGAATCGCCATGAGGCAGAGAGCAGAGTTTGCCTGAGCATATGCCACGAACGTCTGACCACCGGGTCAGTCCTCAGCATCTCTTCCGCTTCTTGCACCCAATTGAGGCCGGTGAGCTGAGCGTTCTGTTCCTTGCCAGTGATCACCCCACCGCTGAGTTGGGTGCCGGTTATGCCACGAGTTTTAAAGCGTGGCGCTTTAGCTCTGAGGTGGCGCGGCTCGCGCTCTGTCTCGTGTTTCTGCATAGCCTACTCCAAGCCGGTGGGTCTTATCCTTTCTCCGATTTGGAGCTATCATCAATACTCAACTCTATCTATAGACGATACTTGACTATTTGTCTAGTTTCTCATTTTGACCGAGGCAACCACTCATCAACAGTAGGATGCAATACCACTTGTGAGGCGTCTTTTGTCTTAATGGGAGACTCTCCCGCGAAGAGAGAGAGCTTGTCAATCATGGCTTGCTGAAGCTCGTTAATCTGCTCGCGTAAGAGTTGCATCTGTATTTGAGCGTCTCTGAGTCGAGCTATGAGCGCTTCTCTGTCTGCATTAGCTGAAGCCAATTTATCTTTGAGCTCCTCCACCTCTGAAGGGTCACGCCCTGATGCTATGGCCATCATCGAGGAAATGCTACCTGTAATCATTCCCAAGATGCCGACCAACACGTCTCTATTTTTCTCCACTATCTCTACATAAGTTAGGAAGAGGATAAGGAAGACCACCAAGATCATAAAGAAGACGCTAAACCACCAGCCGCGCTTAGCTTTGATTTCACTCGTGAGCTCTCGCTCTGTTCGTTTTTTCTCATTTGGTTTCTTATTGTCCATTGATAAACTCCAAGATAGCTTTGATGGTTGGCTGATGAGAAATCCAAGGCCACATCAGACACAATATATAGATGAGCTCGATAATTAGTATTCGAGGAATACACCACCAAAACCACTCCATTATCTTCCTGTCTCGCGCTCGTGACCTCACCTTCTTTGGGCCGCCTAGCCTCTTAACCTTCTCGGAGCTCGGGGGAGGTTGTAAGCTTTGGAGGGTTGAGCCTACAGCGTAAAGAGATTGGGGCTCTCTCACACCCTTAAAGCGATATAGGCCAACGCATACATAGCGGGTACCCTTGGGAGTGAACTTGTTAGTTCGTCCTTTGATGGCGGCCATAGCCTCAGCGGTGAGGAGAACTTGCCCAGCCATGCAGACGCTCATGGTTCTAGCCGCTATGTTCTTAGCTACTCCCTCTAGTTCAATGGGTTTAGCGCCACCGAGGGTGTCAAGCTCATCTTGGATGACCTCAGCCACAACCCCAAGGTGAATACCTATTCTAGTGTTGAGCTTGGTTCGCTGGGGGATGGTGGCTTGATAGGTTAACGCGAAATTAACAGCGTCAATTGAGCGCTCGAAGCTGACTAGGAAACCATCAGACCTGTCAATCTCCCGACCATCAAAACGATACATTAGAGAGCGCGTCATCCTGTCGTGGTATTGCAACCACTCAGCCGCCTTAACTGCCCCAACTCTCTGCACAAACTTAGTAGACCCTATGAGGTCGAGTAGTACTATTGCTAGTCGTCTCTCTTTGATTTCCAAGGCACCACCTTTACACCATGCTTTAACAGGTAACCTACTCCGGCTTCACCTTCTCGGGCTGGTGCATATACGGTATCAACCCCCGCATGATGTATCAACTTAGCGCAATTCAAACATGGATCGCGTGTCACTGTCAGGAAGGCTCCGAGGGTAGACGCTCCGAGACGAGCGGCATTCATGATGGCGTTGGCCTCTGCATGATGGCAGCCTATTTCCACTGAGGTGCCTGAGATAATATTGAGGTCGTCTCTAGTGCAAGTGTGATCACCACATAGCTCACCACCACCTCTAGGAGCTCCGTTATACCCATCAGAAATGACGGCCCAGCTCCGAGGGTCAAATATCACAGCGCCTACTTGACCACGTGGGCAAGGGGAGCTCTTAGCTAGTAGCTCTGCCTGAGCTATCCTCAACTTGATGTGCTTATTCATGACAGCATCAGAGCACCGAGGGAGGTGGGGAAGCGTTCGAGGAGCTCAGCCTGTATGGCCTCGGCTACCTCTGTAGCTTCAGGCTGAGCGTGCTCATCTAGCCGTAACCTCAGGAACTTAGCCCAATTCAGGAGGTTACCACTCATCCAGAAGCTAGTGTACATCGACTGAGGGAGCACAGCTCGGGCCTGTTCCCTAGATGCACCTTGCTCTAAGAGAGTGTTGTAAAACTCTAGACAGATCTTAGTATGCTCTTTGATCAGCTTAGTAAACTCCTCACTCCTCGGGATATTGATAGGGAGAGAGCATTGTAGATTCGTCTCGGCTTGTTTGCGTAAACTTCGAGGAATGTAGAACTCAATATCCTTAGAGGTGTATCGTCTGCTGATCTCGTTATATGAGAATGTCCTATGACGCTGTATCTGCCGAGCAATGAACAAAGGACAGGTAATGAGGAAGGTGGCGCTGATATGCTCAAAGGGTGAGGTGTGGCGGTTGACTGCTAGGTAGTTAATCAGCGTCTCATCTCGCTGATTCATCTCGCTTTGAGTGGCCATCTTGGCGAAGCTAACCCGAGCGGCTAGAGCTGGAGTGTTGTCCTCTCCCATCGATTGGATAAGTGTAACCTCTCCAATACCATCATCATAGATATTCATCCTCGGGCCTTTACCCTTTCGATCTCTCGGGTGAGATACCAATGAGCTTTCTCTAAGTCTTCGAGCTCCTTGTGAGGGTCTTTGAGCCCAGCTCGGGATAAATACTTCAAGGTGTTACCTCGATTAAAGTTGAGCTTCCACGCCTCGATGACGTCTATAGCCTCGATGGTGTTGGGGTGATAGTGGGTTGGGTGATCGACGGTCAAAACTGCCTCCTCTTTGATGCGCCTACTCTTACTCTTCGGCCTGTTGTGGTGGGTGTGGTTCTTTGGTACTGCCTGCGGTCGACGTCTGTGTCGTTCCAATTCCAAGTGATGCAGTCATAGCGGAGCGCGTCTAGTGGGTCTTCTCTGCCGTCCTTCTTTGGCTGCTCTTTGTTGTCCCAAGCATAAGACATAATAGCTTTGTGTAGGCTGTTACCTGTCGCTCTCTCTCCCTTGGCCCATACCTCTCTAGTGATCAGGTATTGCTTGCGACCAAAAGCTCTTTTGAGTCTTTGGATGCCGTTTAATACATCGGTGCGGATTGGGTCTGTGTTGCTCCGAAGAGGAAGGCCAAGGCCACCGGGGGGAGCTCCTCTAATCGCTCTAAATGCTGACCTGCCTGTTTGGTCATTCCGCGCTCGGCCTGCCTTGTCTGCTACTCCGACATCTAACCATATTCGCGGTGAGGGTGCTGCGGCTTGATATGCTCGAGGCCACGCTATGGCTAGGATGAGGGTGGTGAGTTGCTCGATAGTCACCTCTCTTGGGTTGAGCTCCCCACAGATCACGTCAGCTCCTAGCTCGTCATCGTGGCAGATGATCAAGACGCTAGGTTTTCTAAAGCCCCAGTCGATGGCTATACGTCCGGTCATACTCGGCTTGTACTTCCACCCATCGATGATGTGAGACTCGGTGAACTCAGAGTAGATAAGCCCGGTGGGTGGCCTTGGCTTATTCATTACCATAGCTTCCCGCTCCTCAGCTGGTAGAAGCTTGGTAGCCTCGAACCACTCAGCGCTGAGGTTGGCTTCATTGACGTAAGAGCTAAAGAGGAGAGGTTCACACTCTGCTTGCTCTGCCATCTGCACCCACCATGCAGAGCTGACAGGTAGCCCCACCAATATCATGATGGGAGAAGGGCCGGCCCGAAGGCGACCCATAGCCTTATGCGCTACCTCAGCAGTGAGAGTTTGACACTCATCGATGAGGCATACACCACTAGTGATGTTGAGCCCCTCTAGGGGATTGTGGGTAGCGTCTCGCGTCCCCGGTCGATAATACGAGCGACACCAAACAGTAGATTGTGTTGATGGGTCAAGCCACTGTCTGAGGGTGTGATTGTAGACCCAACCGAGCGGCCCCAACCACTTCTCTAGCTCAGGCATTAAGACCGAGTTATAGCGCGGGTTCGTGTCAGTCACCAGAAGAGATGATGTCCCCGGCCTCATTCGAGTAATGAAGAGGAGAGCGAAGACTAGCGCTGAGGTCTTGCCTGAGCCCCACCCACAACGAGCCGCGATTATCCTGTCTTCTGAGAGGATGCTCTTTATGATGGCGCGTTGAAGCGGGTTTAGTACTAGATCAGTCATCAGTCACAGTCTGTAAATTGGAGACCCTCAGAGGTGACCTCATAATACTCTCGGTTTACGAGCCCAGCTTTATTGGTCTCAGTGACTGTCACTAGAGCTCCTAGGGAAACATCAACTTCATCGTAATGTACCCTGTCCCAACCATCACTATCATCATCATGTGTGGCTCTAATGTGATACTCTCCATTGTCTATACTCCACTCGGTTCGTTGCTTGGAAGCGTATATAGTCCAAGCTCGTTTCAGCTTTACTCTAATCATCTGCATCTTGTGTTATATCCTCGTCTTCATCATCACGCGGTGAGAGTTGCTCCTGCACTTGGCTAATCATCGAGGCTACCATTTCAGTACCTTTGTCTCCGGTCGAACCTACATTTAGTTCGAGCTCCTTCTTGGCTCCCCATCGGTCAGGATATCTGCGCTCTAAGATCCAAGCGTAGGCTCGCCAATCGGCCTTCTCATCACCTAGTCGTTTGAGCTTGCTTAACGCTACCGCTTCAGCGAAGTCTTTGGCAGCGTTAACCTCCTCAGTCCACTCGCCATCTTCGCACTCATCTAGCCATCGGTAGTGGGTGTTCTCGCTGATGCCAGCTTGGGTGCAAGCGGCTACTATGCTCATACCTTCTCTGAGGTTATCGAGTAGCCTATCTCGGACCTCTCGTGGGTAAGGTTTTCTTCCTAACTTCTTGCTCATGTTCTGCCTCTCTTAAAGTCTTGTCGATGTACTCATGAAGGGCTCTCGACTTGTTATAGATGTCCAAATCATCAGGGTTGGTTAAGTCGAGGTCTTCTTCTAGGCGAGTAACTAACATCTCCTTGAGTGTAGCTAATATCTCCTCACCTGTCCTTACGTGCGTGCGCGTTATATCTTTGGAAACTAATTTTATATCACTCATAACCTCTCCTCTTTGCTCGTCTCGCTCTATTGTATTCTCGCTCACAGAGTAGTCTTATTCGTCGCTCCTCAGTGGTCTCATTCTCTTTACGTCTGCGCTTGTACTCTCTCGCGTTTAGGAGTCGAGCTTCTCTCTCTTCAGGGGTCTCATTAGCTCGCTTACGCTTGGCCCACTGGCGCTTATATTCTAGGTTACGTTCCCTGTTCATTCTTCTCTCGCTCTCGCTTCTTTCGTTGATACTCTCTGTGTCTAGCTAGTCGTTTCTCGCGTTGCTCAGGGGTCTCGTTGGCTCGTCGCTTCCGACTGTAGAGCCTGTTATATTCTCGTCGCTCTTTCTTATTATACTCACGCGCCTTAGCTAGCCGCTCCTCTCGTTCCTCGGGGGTCTCAGCCTCCATCTTCATCTCATACTTGAGCCTCTGATAGCGCTTACGTTGTTCTCGCTCCTCGGGAGTCTCAGCGGCTAAGCGTCTACGGTAGCGCTCACGATAATAAGCGCGGCGCTCCTCAGGGGTTAATTTGGTCACCTCAAAAACTCCGGAAGTGTCGCGAGCTCCTCAGCAGTAAACTCAGTGGGTAAGAGTTCGATAGGCCAAGGTATGAACTGTGGCTTTTCAATCTTTTTGGGTGGAGCTCCTAGCCTCTCACGAGCGGCTTGGAGTTTGGTTAGTGCGTTGTATCTAGTTATGGGGCTCATCTGTCGTTTCATTCGTCTCTCCTAACGACTCAACTTTTTTCATGTATCGCTTATAGTAGATAGCCGGTGAACTCCCTGTCATCTGCCATGTTCCCGCGAGTATTACAGAGATGTGCTCGGGCTTAGTGACATCTACACCAAGTTTTAAAAGCTCGGTGTTAGACCGAGCGTGTTCAATTGATGCAGGCAAGTGTTCAACGATAAAGGGCTTAACCACCTCATCGAGTATAGCTTGACGCGACATAGGTTCTTTATCTCTCAGGTGATGCTCAGCCGCGTTTACATACCCATCAAGCAGAGTAGAGGTTTCATTGACATATAGGATATTGCCTGAGCCGCCCAATGAAGCGCCAGTGTACGCATACGGAAAAAGGTGGCCATTCTCAGAGGTCAAGAGCGCTAGCCCTTGGCTATCGGGGTTGCGCTCGGGGTGTACGAAGATCACAGATGGTAGCTCTGATTTTAGCTTTTTCTTAGCCTTAGCGCCTTCCCCAAATAATCCCCCTTGGCTGCCTTCATTGCTTTTAGGCTTCCTTGGTTGAGAGGTGTGATCATTGGAGGTAGAGCTATCGCTAGAGGTATCACGCGGTGAGACTTTTCGTTTCTCTTTGAAGCCTAGCAGTTCCCCTAGCTCAGCCAGTGAGCCTTCTTTAGAGAGATCAACCAAAGAGCTCCCCTCACCTTTGGCAAGGCTTGACCGTTCCTTGTGAGGCTTGAAGAATTTACGATATTTCTCAGAGGCTGAGCCATCAAGACTTTTACTCATCTGTTTAGCGTAAGCTTCGGCCTGTAGGTCTCTGATCTCTTTGGGCATATTTTTAATAAATGCGGCCTTCACTCCCTCTAGGGGTACTCCTTTATCAGGCCCATAGTTAATACGCGGATCTGTATAAAACAGCCCTGCGCGGGTCGATGATGGAAAACAGCCAATCCCTGTATCCTCATCATAATGTGGAGGCTCTACAATGATCTTCACTCGGTTATAAACCTCAGGGAAGTGTAGCCCCCATTGACGCGCTTGGTGAATGATCTGTCGGTGAGAGTATGCGCTTACCACGTCATAAAGCTCATTCTTATAC
>BCSF01000113.1_pt1 | contig 35147 bp, 51 predicted proteins | sample 1016431 | NCBI WGS metagenome assembly BCSF01 (sample SAMD00045685;SAMD00045686;SAMD00045687;SAMD00045688;SAMD00045689;SAMD00045690;SAMD00045691;SAMD00045692;SAMD00045684;SAMD00045690;SAMD00045691;SAMD00045692;SAMD00045684;SAMD00045685;SAMD00045686;SAMD00045687;SAMD00045688;SAMD00045689, study... | reverse complement strand
TAACTCTACTACTGCACGTGAGTTGGCAGGTCTAGGTGCTTGGGTTAAGACTAACACCAGCGCAGGTTCTGGTGGTGCTGATAACGCAATTGGTGCAGCACGTACAGATGGTACTGACCGTGACTTCACGCAACCACTGTTTGATGATGTTATGCAGCAAGTATGGACTTCTGGTGGTAACCCAGACCGTGTATACCTTTCGCCAACTAACATGAACATCGCTCTTGGTTTCACTGGCGGTAGTAACAGCAGACGTAACATTGATGCTGCGCGTGAGACTGTTTACAACTCTGTAGACGTTTACGTAACACCGTGGGGTACTGTTGAGTTTACTCCAAGCCGTGAATGTCGAGGCGATGACGTTTACATCCTACAAAGCGATATGTGGGAAGTTGCGGTTCTACGTGGCACTAAAAACACTGAGATGGCTAAAACAGGTGATGCTACTAAGCGTCAGGTTGTTACTGAGCTTACTCTATGTGCTAAAAACGAAGCATCTAGCGGTCTAGTTGCTGACACTAACGGTTAATTGTTAGTTTGTAGTACAATCAAGGGGTGGCTTCGGCTGCCCCTTTTTTAATGGAGATAAAGAATGGCTACTACAAAAGAAAAAATACACGTAAGCAATGACGGCAGCACTGTGACGTTAGAGCGTCAGCATGATGTTAGTGATGATCTGCATAGAGCTGAAGTGCTAAGACAGGCGCAGAAAGGCTGCAAGGGCGAGAGCAGGCTAGTTGGGACTATTCCAATGTATTTAATTACAGAGTGGATGAAAGAGGCTGGTGTAGACCCTAGTGATAGTGATGCCAGACAAGAAGTAATGAAGCGTAAAATCTTATCTGGTGAGTTTGATAAATTTAGAGTATGGAAAGGTACGTGGTAATGAGCTACAAGTATTTCACTATTGATGAGTTTGACTGTCAGGAGACTGGCGAAAACGAGATGAAGCCTGAGTTTTTAGAGAAGCTAGATGAGCTTAGAGAGAGATGTGGGTTTAGCTTCCGTATAACTAGCGGTTTTAGGTCGGTTAAGCACTCTATTGAGGCGCGTAAGCCAAATGGTGGTGGCACCCATACCAGAGGTATTGCCGCTGACATATACGTCTCAAACGGGCAGCAGAAGGCTACAATTATACGTCACGCTGTAGAGATGGGATGCTTTAACGGTATAGGTATTGCTAAGACATTTGTCCACGTAGATATACGCGATGCCGAACCAGTTATGTGGAGTTACTAGCGTTTTTTCTTGGCAGTCTTTGCAGCTTTCTTAAATGCTTTAGCTGTAGGTCTGCCTTTAGTGCCAGCTTTACGCATAGTCTCGCCTGAGCCAGCTTTGATGCGTTTACGTTTAGCGTGGATATTGGCGTATAAACCTTTAGCCATTACTTTTTCTTCCTATACGATACTTTTTTACCAGTTTTTTTGGCTGCCTTTTTAGCTGCCGCCATGCCCTTTTTAGTATACGAATAGTGCTTTCCACCTACTTTTGGCATATCAGTCTCCTACCATTTTGTCTTTGAAGCCCAGTATGCTGCTGACATTTTTCCTTTAGCAATGTTCTTAGCATGGCGAGCCTTGAAGGATTTACGTCTAGCTTTTTCACTAGCCGTCTTTGGATTCTTACCAGCGCCAGAAACACCTTGCTGCCCAAACCTAATGGTTTTAATCTGGTCGCCAGACTTAGCAACAACAACGTGTGACTTGGTAGGGTGGCTAGGAGTTTTCTTAGGTTTGTTATACCCAGAGACACCTGCCCTTTTCAATCTACTATCTTTTTTCATAGGGTCGATTATACCAGAAAAAACCCCTGTCCGAAGACAGGGTAATTAGAGGTTAAACTACTGCATTTCTGGATGTTCTAATTTTAGCTGTTCTTCAGTAGGTGGCTCTTGGAGTTTTGTGATTTCTGTTTCCATTTGCTCCCACAGGTGTATGATTTCTTCGCGTGCATAGTTTTGCGCGCCTTCATACACTGCTGACTGTATAACGCTAATTAGCTCATCTTTGATGTGCTGCAAGTTGTGCGTCTCTAGTCTGTCGAACATAATTGCTAAGATTTGATCACTCATTTTCATTCCTCATCTAAACTGTCTCGTAGTGCGCTATAATATGCACTAACCAACAAGTTAAGCTCGTTTATTTGCACAGTTAGGTTCATGACCTCTGACTCTAAACTTTTAAGCCGACTTACTGAGGCTTTTTGTGCAGGGCTTAATTCATCAGTTGTATACGTTTTATCATCTATCGTAATCATGCTTTTCTCAGTTATAACTAATTGGTGTGTAATCTTCATCATCTTCCATTTTCTTCAGCTCTTCCCTGTAGTGCTTAGATATTTCCGCACGCAACTTCTTATTAGTTGGCATTAGGGTTTGCCACTTCTCTCTTAGCATATCCATATGACCTTTCCCTAGTGTTGCTTCCAGCCAAGCTGTAAACTCAGTTGGGTTCTCCGTAAACTTCCTGTGGCAGTAGTGGCAAAGACACAAGGCGTTATCTAGCGACCACCTTACTGACTTTGCTGCCCTGCCAAATATATGAGCGCACTCCATCCTTCCGTCAACTTTATGACAATGCTCACATACGTGATTCTTGTTTTTTCTTACAACGTCACTGAACCATTTATCAGCTGCATCACGCTTTATAGCCATCTATTTCTTCCTTTGATGGAAAAGGTACATTTAAGTTTAACTCTGCTGCCAAGTGCCTAATTATAACATCTGCGACCTGTGTCACTTCATCGCTCTTTAATGCAGTTGTGCTGCGCTTTTTATCTGGATACATAGCAGACTGCACCTCTAACCATATAACGTCTTTGACGCGCTCCCATGTCCACGGCAGCATGATGGCTTTATTAGCTAGTAACGACTTAATCGTATACTCATACCCTGCGTCATTGCACGACTCAGCTATCATCCTGCAAAACTTATGTATGGCTTTGTTTTGCTGGCTGGTACGTGTCCGACCAGTGCTTACACTCACAGTGAGAAACTTTTTATCTGTGTAAAGCTCATTGATTAATCTAGTTGCCTTACCTAATGTTGCATCACTGTTGATCGTTAATTCTTGTTGCATAATGGTTTCCTCAAATATTTTTGTGACAGCATATCCGCTGCGGTTTCTAACCGTTTATAGATTAACCTCTCAGCAGGTTTTCTTTCTGGGTTGCGTGGCGCACCGCTAGGTCTTAGGTCGAGGTCAGTAACAAACTGACGACCACCTAGCCTAGTAACTAAGGTATTACGCTTTATACCTATGTAGCTTGCGTATTCCTTATATGTATATTTTTTGCCATGCTCAAACTTCCCATTAGTACCCTTGTAAACTAATAACTTTGTACATCCCTGACCAGCCATTCAAATTTACCCCTTATCATAAGCCCACGACCTGTCTGTTAATGAATCAATCACGTTACGTTTTTTTATAGAATCAACCTGAGCTGTTTTGTTATATGAGTTTTTAGCCCAAGTAGTTACTGCTGCTTTCCAATTGACCATTTTGTTTTTGCCTACCTTCCAGCCGTTTGACTCGTAATGAGCAAACCACTTCTCAGCATCAACAACATAGCCCTTAGTCTTAATGTAATCACTCACCATTTCTATTGTTGGGGGAGTGAAACGACCAATATTATTAGATGTATTATTAACCTGTTCTATTATATTAGAACTTTTTTTCAGGGGGGTGGGGAAATTATTTTCTAGGGGGTCACGTAAATTTTTTCTAGGGGTACTGAAAGTTTCTTCACCTGCTAAATAGATACGTCTTTCTTCCACACGTTTAGTGCCTTTTTCAAAGACCTGTTCCCTGACGATATAACCAGCCTTTTCTAATGCGCCTAGCCAGTTAGTTATTGAACGATCCTTAACGCCATATAGGTCAGCGAAGTAGCTGTTAGTAGCCCAGCAATACCCACGTTCATTACATAGCGCTGTGATCTCACCGTATAGCAGCTTAGCATTTGGCGGTATGCTGTGGTCATACCGTACTGAAGCTGGAATTATTGCAAAATACCCCTGATGCATATTAAACCTCTCCGTTTTTAACTAAATCGCTAAGACGTATGTGAAGACTATCTGCGATTCTGATTAATGTTTCTAAGTTACAGTTATTGTGTGCGACTATTTTGCTAAGGTGCTGTGGCGACATACCTGCGCTGTTAGCTACCTTTGCCATAGTCAGGTCTTGGCGTGCTGCTTCAACCTTTATTGCTTTTTTCAAGTTAAACATAAGTACCTCTAAATTAATTAGTGCCGAGTATAACTATTATGAATAGATAACGCAAACATATAATTAATTTACAATAACTGTTGAAACTGTTGTACAGGTATGTATAATTAGTAGCTCACAAACATGAGGATTAGAATATGACTGATATAAATCGTTTAACTGACTTCGAGCAAGGCGAGTATGATTGTGTGCATAATCATCCGCCTGCGCTAAATGCATCACAGGCATATCTTGATGGTTATGGTCAAGAGTATGCTCGTCAAGAAACTATATCTGGGCAGTGCGTTGACTATACTGCTCAGTGTAGATCACAACTAGAACAGTGGGGGCTGTAATGAACAAGTGGAAAGAAATCCAAACTGGCTTGCGTGCGCCATTCAAACTAAGCCAGCTACACTGGAGACAGGGTAGAGGTGGTATGCAGTTGGCATACATAGATGCACGCGATGTGGCAAATAGATTAGATGATGTTGTAGGTATCGAGAACTGGCAAGATCGTTATGAAGAAGTATCTGGTCGTCTTATCTGTTATTTATCAATACGTGTAGACGGTGAATGGATTACTAAATCCGATGGCGCTGGTGACACGAATATCGAAGGCGAGAAGGGCGGTATATCTGATGCTCTTAAACGTGCAGCACAAAAGTTTGGCGTAGGTCGTTACCTGTACTATCTGCCAAAGAATGCTACTGCTAGCAACCTACCTAAGTGGGCTATTCCAAATGAGCTATAGAGCAGAGTCAGGTCACTGGTATGACCAAGATGGCGCGCCTGCATACACTACGGTAGGCGCTAACGGTAAAGAACGTAACACTACGCTGCGTGATGCCAGAAAGCTAAACCTAGTACCTAGTGTAACAACTGTTATGGGTATGGCTGCCAAACCTGCATTAGAAAACTGGAAGGTAGACCAAGCGCTATTGGCAGCAGCTACTATGCAAATTCGAGTAGGCGAGCCTGTAGAGATGTTTATGGCTAGGGCTAAGATGGAGTCTAGGCAGTCAGCAAAGAATGCAGCGGAACGTGGCACTGAGATACACGCAGACATAGAGCGTGGCTTTGTAGAAAACCGCGATTCAGAGTCTTTTAAGGCAGTTAAGGAAGTATTAGACCGATTGTACCCAGAAACTAATTGGAGCGCTGAGAAGTCGTTTACGAGCGCTCTAGGGTATGGTGGGAAGATAGACCTGTGTAGTGATAACGGTATCTTTGTTGATTTTAAAACTAAGGATAACTTAGACGGCAAAGACCCAAAGAAATTAGTTTACGATGAGCATGGTATGCAGTTGAGTGCGTATGCCGAGGGCTTAGGCGTAGATAACCCAGTAAGGGTGTCGATATTTATTGATAGGGCTAACCCTGAGATAGTAGCGTGCCATGTCTGGGATGAAGAATCTCATAAGAAGCATATTGAGATGTTTAAGGCGCTTCTGACGTTTTGGAAGCTAAGTAAAAACTATGATCCAAGTGAGGATATAAAATGAGTATTAATCAAATGGTGTTTACAGGCAACTGCGGAGCTGATATGGAAATCCGCCATACCCCTAAAGGTGTTGCTATTGGAACTGTAAACGTGGCGGTAACGTCAGGTTGGGGTGATAACAAAAAGACTACATGGGTAAAATGCACCATGTTTAAAGAGCGTGCTGAGAGGCTAGCTCAATACCTAACCAAAGGTACGCCAGTCACAGTGGCTGGTGAGTTTCAGATGGATGAGTGGACTGACAAGGAAGGCAATGCAAGGAGCGTGCCAGTCTGTATGGTCAGGGATGTGCATTTTGGCAAGAAGCCAGAGGGGGCTGCGCAACAACAACAAGCACCAAAGCCGCAGCAAGAAAGTAACTTTTTAGAAGACGATATACCGTTTTAGGAGTCAGAGATGAAGAAGTTAATTTTAGCAGTAACCTTATTGTCATTTAGCGCAGCTGTTTACAGCTCGTGCTTTTGGACTAAGATCGCAGAGGTAAAAGGTGATCGAGGTGTTATTTGCACTTGGCGTTGCGGTTATGGCACGCAAGCGCTACACACAACAACGTCAGGCATAGCATATTGCCCTAGACCACAATAGGAGTTAGTTATGACTGATTATGAAAAGGCAGTAAAAGACGCACATAGCTTTGCTGACAAGGCAATGATGAAAACTGAGAGGGGGGCAAAGTTTCTCAGGAGTAAGTTTAAGCTATGGGCTGACAGTGAATGGCGCACTTTAACTAAAGGTGAAGCGCTGGGTGTAGCAGCTATCATGTTGTTGTTACTCTTTGTAGGATAATACCCCCAAAAGGTCTGTGGGATTCCTCTCCCTATGTGAACCAGCTTGATGCACTGGTGACCGAAACGCATCATTACCTAAGATCATATCCACTATTACTAAATAACACTCAGGACACCTGTCCTTTATCCTTATAATCGCATCTCAATTACTGGGGGTGCAATGAACTACATCATACTATTCACTTTAATATCGCTAACTTTGATAGCTATAGATGACTTAGCTGGTCGAAGACCGATAGAAAAGTACAAAGTAGAAAGGGGGCAATAGCCCCTTTTTTATTGGGCTACAGCTTAACTTGGAAAAAAACAGCACAAAAAGTGATGCAAATTGTGCCAACTTACTTGCAAGTAACAGTTACTTCTTTATAATAGATGCCATACACACATAAACGAGGATATACAGATGAACTTACTAAACACAATTTCTTATAAATCACTAAATAATATCGCGCAAACATTTAATGACGATTATGGTTTTGTTCCATTTGAAGCGTTACACAAGTCAGCTAGAGAGCTTTGTGAGATAGAGGGTCTATCCGAAGAGCAAAGACAAGATATGATTTTTGAGATAACAAAGCAGTATAACTGCCAAGTAGAAATATTTTAATCACAGTAATTATATCGAGCCACTTCACTGAGGTGGCTTCATTATAATTATTCACACAAACGAGGAAATAAAAATGAAAACGCAAATTTTTGGAGATTTGATAGTGCAGCTAGACGACAACTGGGATGGCTGCATAGCTGAATTGGAAGACACGCTCAAGGATGTAGCGTGTTACACATGGCTCAAGGAGCATAAAACGTGGTTGTATGATATGTTCCCTGAGTGCGCTTATGACGACATGGATATGTTGCTGGAGATACTTTATGCAGATGGAACTGATGATATGTTTGATGCTGCAATGGCTGGCTGCCGTAAAAACTTTGCTGAAGATGAGAATGTCAGCGAGAAGGACAAGCCTGAGTTGTTTTATGAGTGCTTAGCAGTGCCAAACTTCAAAGAGTATGTTGGTAACAACAAGGTAAGTTTCGGGCAGGTCTATACTTTGGCAGAGGCGTTTAGAGATTCTATCTACCTCTATCTTGAGAAGAGACTTGAGAATGAAATCCTTAATGAGTTTCACAAATCCGTTCACTAGGAGAGAGTTATGACGCAAGCAAAAAGAGTGCTGGACTATTTAGAGTCAGGCAATACAATAACGACCCTTAACGCATTTAATGAGTTAGGTATTACAAGGCTAGCTGCCAGAATCTATGAATTAAAAGAAGAGGGTCATGATGTTAAAAGCAAACGAATTAAAGTAACCAACAGGTATGATGAGCAGTGCAGCGTATCTGAATATTATATGGAGAGTGATAATGTCAGGTAAAGGTTCAGCGCCAAGACCAATCCCTAATCGCAAAACGTATGAAGATAACTTTGATGCAATCTTCGGTAAGAAGAAGGCAAAGCCAAAAGCACAGTTAATGCGTGAGATGCGAGAAAGGAGAGCTAAGGAAGGTCTTAAAGAAATGCATATCTGGGTGACTGAAGAGCAAGCTGTCGAGATTAATTTGATATTAAATAAATGAGTGTATACTGGTGCTGAAACTTAGCGAGGTAAGCTATGACAAGGCACTTAGTTATACCAGATACGCAGGTAAAACCAAATCAGCCTACTGAACATTTGCGGTGGGCTGGTTTGTATGCAGCAGAGAAGAAACCAGATGTGATAATTCACATAGGCGATCACTGGGATATGCCTAGCCTGTCTAACTGGGATGTAGGGAAAAAATCATTTGAAGGTCGCAGGTATAAAGACGACATAAAAGCTGGCTTAGAAGCTATGGAAGTGTTCCTAGAGCCGATAAGATCAGAGCAGAAACGTCTTATATCTAATAAGAAGAAACAATGGAATCCACGCCTAGTGTTCACTATAGGCAACCATGAGCAGCGTATAGAGCGCGCTATCGAATCAGATGCAAAGCTAGAAGGGTTAATAAGCTATGAAGACCTAAAGCTAAATGAGCTTGGGTTTGAGGTGTATGACTTCCTAGAGGTTGCAGTAATAGATGGCATTGCTTACTCACATTACTTCACATCAGGCATTATGGGCAGACCAGTATCCAGTGCTAGGAATATGTTATCTAAGAAGATGATGAGTTGTGTGATGGGTCACGTACAAGATAAGGACATTGCATTTGCACGTAGAGCTGACGGTAAAAACATCTTAGGATTGTTTGCTGGGATATTCTATCAACACGATGAAGACTATCTAACTGCACAGACAAATGGTTCATGGCGTGGCGTATGGATGCTAAATGAGGTCGATGACGGTAGCTGTGAAGAGATGCCGATAACACTCACCTACTTACGCAAAAGGTATGGAGAAGCAGAATGAGTGCATTGAAAAAGCAAGAAGGTGGTAAGCATTACGATATGCCTATACAGCCTATTGAATACATAACTAAAAACAAGCTGCCATACATTGAAGGCAACATAATTAAGTATGCAACACGCCACAGAAACAAGAACGGTGCTGAGGATATTAAGAAGATTATCCACTACTGTGAGTTACTGTTGGAGTTAGAGTACGGTACAAAATAGGGTATAATCGGGCTTATGATTAGAGTTACTATTGACGATGACATTCATGAAGCCGACCTAGAGTTGATTAATGACTTTGCTCAGGCTATCTCAGATCGGGATGCAACCTTACTCGATGAGGTGATATACTTAGCTAAGCAACGGTTAGAAACAACTTATGAAGAGTATGACGTAAACGTATGAGACCTAGTAAATACACTCCAGAGTTAGGCGATGACATATGCAGACGATTAGCACAGGGTGAGAGTGCTAGACAAATCTGTAGGGATGAAGCTATGCCTGCTATGAGTACGTTAATGAAGTGGCTAAATGATAGTGACAAGATTACCTTTTCGGAGCAGTACGCGCGCGCGAGGGACTGTCAGGCAGACTTCTACGCAGATCAGATTGTAGACATTGCTGATGAACTATCAGAGACAGCAGAGCCAAGCGAGTTAGCTAGAGCGAAGTTACAGATAGATTCACGCAAGTGGAAGGTAGCTAGAATGTCACCACGTAAGTATGGTGATAAGCAGCAGATAGATCATACATCTTCAGACGATTCGTTTAAGCCAACAGTAATCAAACTGGTTGCAGAAACGCATGAGCCAGAGTGACTCTGTAACGATTAAGCTGCCACCTAAGATTGTTGAGCTGTTTGAGGGTGAAGCCAGATACAGATGTGCCTATGGTGGTCGAGGGTCAGCTAAGACACGATCATTCGCATTGATGACTGCAATACGTGGTTACCAATGGGGTATGGAAGGCAAGCAGGGACAAATACTCTGTGCAAGGGAACACCTTAACTCACTTGATGAATCATCCTTAGAAGAGGTCAAAAGCGCTATTAGAGGCGTTAAATTCCTTTCTGACTACTATGAGCTAGGTGAGAAGTATGTACGCTCAAAAGACGGTAGAATCAATTACGTATTCTCAGGGTTAAGACGCAACCTAGACTCAATCAAATCTAAAGCACGTATTATCCTATGCTGGGTAGATGAAGCAGAGGGGGTGTCTGATAGTGCATGGCAAAAGCTAATACCAACTGTACGTGAAGACAACTCAGAGATATGGGTTACGTGGAATCCAGAGACAAAGCATTCAGCAACGCACAGACGGTTCAGGGTGCATCCACCACAGGATATGAAGATTGCTGAGATCAACTGGCGTGATAATCCTTTCTTCCCGAAGGTGTTAGAGAATGAGCGCTTAGAAGACAAGAAGAATAGACCAGACCTGTATGACCATATCTGGGAAGGGCAGATGCTTATCCATGCAGAGGGTGCATACTATGCTGTAGAGATGCGTGAAGCTACACATAATGAGCGTATTACCAATGTGCCATATGACCGATCTCTTGGCGTTGTAACGGCTTGGGATTTAGGGGTAGGCGATAGTACCTCTATTTGGTTTGCACAGATGGTAGGGGCTGAGGTGCGCCTTATCGACTATTATGAAAGCAGTGGTGTGGGTTTAGACCATTACGCTAGAGTATTGGTTAGATCTCGGTGGTCGCCGGACCAGCACATACTGCCACACGATGTCAGGGTTAGGGAGTTAGGCACTGGTAGATCACGATTAGAAACACTAGATGGCTTGGGGGTGCGACCAGTACATATTGCACCGCAGCTAAATGTTGATGACGGTATACAGGCTGTAAGGTCACTAATACCACGATGCTGGTTCGACAAAGAGAAGTGTGAGCGTGGTGTAGATGCTTTACGTCAATATAGGCGTGAATACGATGAGAAAGGCATGACATGGCGTAGCAGACCATTACACGACTGGACAAGCCACTGTGCTGATGCAATGAGGTATCTAGCCATAGGTTATAAGGAGACAACCAACTGGGGTGAACCTATTAGACGAAACCTTCAAGGAATCGTTTAAAAGTGGTATAATCAGCCGTTAATTAACAGGGGTGTTTTCATGCGACAACGAGGTTTAGGGATACTAAATACAATTAGTGAGCTGTTGGATGATCCAAAGCTAGAGCAAACTGGCAGGTTGCCTGAATATTCTCAATCTACATCTAAAAATCCAGATAAGATATTAGAAGACTGGATGAAGCCAAATCAAGCTGTCATTACCCCAATTGAATACCCTTTAGTTAACCTATCTGACTTTGAAGGTCGTGGGTACGTTCTAGGTGAGTCAGATCGTGCCATTTCTAACCGCCTGCTTGAGGGCGTTGGCAATAACCCGCTATCACAACCTATAGAGCTAAACACTGGCAGCAACTTCATGTTTCACAACCCGCAAGTATGGTCAAGTGGCGCGTCAGTCATTAGCAGGATGATGAATCAGGCTAAGGCGCTAAAAGATCAAACTGGCAAAAATCCAATAATGCTGCCTAGATTGTTAGGCGCGCAAGGCGTTGATTTTGATAAAAACGTTGGCACAACAATGATGCGTTACAATATTGCCAACGCTCCTACCAGTACGATAAAAGAACAAGACGATATTATTAGAAAGCATATACCAAACTGGCGTAGCGCTAACGACCCACAATCAATGCAGGCTTTTTATGATCTGCCAGCAGTTACTAGAAAGCAATTGCAATACGATATGGACAAGCTAAAAAACATAGGCGGTCTATCGTTAGGCAATGCAAGGCTAGCTATAACAAATCCAGAATACGTTCACGCACCTAACCAGTTGCTGCCAGCAGTTGCTGAGATAGATGTAGATAAGGGTACTAGCAAAAACACTAACATAAATTATCCTGTAGGGTTTCATGGCGAAGGCTTAGGGTTGCTAAGCACGCCTTTAACTGCGCGCCAGCTTACAGAGCCACCAGAGGGTTTTTACAATAAAGCTGGTGATAAAGTCGGAGAAAAGCACGTAGAATACTACATCAAACAGGCTAATCCGTCTGGCATTCTAACCAGAGAAAAGCTAAATGCAATGAGTGATGCTGGCATTAAGTTTAAGTCAGGCTTACTACCTACAGCTGCAACATTAGGAACGGCAGCCATGAGTTTGCTAGGTAGTGAAGAGGCAGATGCAGCAGGGTTAGTTGGTATGGTTCCAACAATTGCTAGAAAGATGCTAGACGACCCTAACACACCAAAGAAAAATAATCCGCAAGGCTGGGCAAACTATTTAAAGAAACAGGGCGCAAAATCTACTGAAATCGACAAATATAACCTCGACCTGATACAAACTGACAGGCAACTTAGCAAAGAAGAAGTGTCACAATATCTGTTAGACAATGAGTATAAGCTAGGGAGAACGCTACGCACTCAATATCCAACGCAGTTAGACATTGACGTTACGCGCGCAAACGTAGCTAACGAGCTAAGAAAGCAAAACCCTGACATTACTGATGCACAGATTTCAGAATCAACGACATTTCTTTTAGATGAAGACTTGCCACTGCATATGGGCGACAGGTCTAGTGGCAACATTGAAAATTACCGCGAGCAGGTGCTAGAAGACCCTAGCGGTATGCAGATCAATGAATATATCAACAAGAATGTTTATGCACAGCAGCAGCTCACTGGCGAGTTAAGAGAGCTACATAATGCTATTAAGAACAACGGCTTTGTGTTAGACAGGGTTGGTGATGACTTAGTTAAAGTGCCAATGGATGAGATGGTATCTAGGTACACGAAAAAGCAGATTAAGCGAGAACACCTGAAAAGGTTGAGAAACCAAGCTGAGAACAGAACATTTGTAGAAGCGTCACACTTCCCAGAGCCAAATGTAGCAGGTCACGTTAGAACAACTGACCGCATCAACAGTTTTGATTGGCGAACTGGTAAAAAAACACAATACAGGCTAATAGAAGAAGTACAGTCAGATTGGGTGCAGAGAGCTGAAAACCCTGATTTTGGCGTTAAAGATATAGAGAAGATGGATAACCTGTATGACGCTATGTATGAAAGCAAGGTAGCTCAGTACAAGGCAATGGCGAATGCGTCACCTGATAAAAAGGAAGACGTATTTAATGAATATCTAGTTGAACAGGCAGATATTAGCAGGCGTTTAGAAGAGTTAGGGACTAACAACTTCCGCAGCAAAGTGCCACCACCGCCAATAGCTAAGCCACACATACCGTTAGTCAACCAGACAATCATTGATGCTGTTGAAGAAGGCATGGATGGTATAGGCATTGTAACAGGTGAAACGCAGCTAGTAGCGAAAGACCAGTTTCAGTTTATCAATGACATAAGCTGGCAGTCACACAAGCTAGAAGGCGATAAAGAGCCTAATATACTATTCGACTTCAGTGGTATCACTAATAGACAGGGCGATGTTGGCGAGGTTCATACGCAGTTAAGTATGAATGTCAAAAGCGATCTTGAAGACTTCAGAAAGCTGCTGCCAAAAGGCAAGGCAGATGAAATAATTGATCAGGTTAGGGCAGACATAGCAGCAGGCAAAGAAAGCGGTGTGATGTCTAACTTTAACGCACAAGTAGAAGGCAAAAAGCTACGACCCTACTATAACAAGACGCTACGCAAGCACTTAGAGCAGCTTGGCAAGCAGTATGGCGTAAAGGTAGAAAAAAGAAAGAATACTGAAGAGTTTAGAATAGAGTCAGACGATGGTTATCATTCTGTAGTGCGCGAAGATGGCGTAGTCATGGAAGAGTTTGATAATTTGCGTGAGGCGCAGGAATATTATGACAAGCGCATGATGGCTGTGGATGACCACTTCTACCTGCCTTTCACTGACAAGATGAAAGAAGACGTTAAGAAAAACGGTCTAAAGTTGTTTTCAGCAATAGGTCTTACACCAGTTGCAATGGATGCTATGCGTGCAAACTTAAACAACCAAGATCAAAAGATGCAATTTATCTACGATGATAGATACACGCAGAGAGAAGAGAATAGAGCTGCCATCGAAGATATGCTAGCAAGAGACGCTAAGACGCGCAGACGGGAAGAGCTAGGTCAAACCATTACTGGCATACTTGATGCGCCTAGAACGGCATTAAACCTTGCTGGTGACGCAGTTACTGGTTTAGTTAGCGATGCTGCAACAATTCCATCTTTGTTTGTTAGTGCATATGAAAAAGCCACGCCTACTGAAGCTGATGCAGGTATGGGGCAAAGATATGGCGACAAAATGAAGCAGCTTGCAGAGCTGGGTATGTCTCTATCGCCAATGGGCTTAATGAATTTAGGTAAAGGCGACACCAGAAAAGAAGAGCTGATAAAAGGACAAATAGGCGAAAACGTAACCAGTGCAGTACAGGCGGCTGCACCGTATCTAAGAGATGCATACACGCATGAGGGGCTATTAGGCGCGCCATCTATACAAGACATGGTGCAAGCCACACAGCAAGGCTACCAGTCACTGCCAGAAGGTTACCTCAAGGACAACGCATTGCCAGCAGCAGGTCTAAGCGCACTAGGCGTATTAGGTATGTACGATGTGCTAGGTTTAAGGCGTAAAGCAGCGCAAGCAGCTCAGCAAAACATGATGCCACAAGGCTTGTTAAACTAAACAAGAGTGACAGGTTTAAATTTGTTATAATCGCAGGATAACTGGAGCGCAATAATGGCAATATCTACATATGACACTCTGAAGTCTGGCATTGCAGATTTCTTAAATCGTGATGACCTGACAAGTGTCATTCCTACTTTCATTGATATGGCACAGGGTCAAATCAATCGCGATGTGCGTCACTGGAAGATGGAGACAACAGCACAGCAGGGAATATTAGATGATTATGCTTATTTGCCAAGTAGTTGGCTAGAAATTAAAAATGCACAATACTATCCAGATATAAACGACTCTACAAAATTTACACCGCTTGAGTACCTGTCGCAAAATGCTTTTGACGAGCGCAAAATGAATAGCGAGAACGAAATTGGTGATCCTAAATATTATACCCTTGCAGCCTTAGATGGTACTGCGTTTATGATGTTGTTTCCGCAGCCAAAAGCCTTGGAAGACGATAGAGTCAACTTGTCCTATCTGAAATCATTTGATTTGGGAGTCAACAATAGCAACTGGCTGATAGTGGATTACCCTGACGTATATTTATACGGCTCACTAATACACGCTGCAATCTACCTAAAAGATGACGAGAGGCTTGCACTGTTTTCACAGATGTATGGTGCAGCAGTACAAAGAGTAAACGCATCATCTGATGAATCTGAATACAAGCACGACAGATTAAGAACACGAAAGTTAGGCTTAGATACAAGCCGTTCTAAACAACCAAATCATGTACGTTGGAGCTAAAGCATGGCAACTAACACATCAAACAACTATTTTTCTAAACCAACAGTAGGCGGTGATACAGACGCTTGGGGTACGACTCTCAATAATAACTGGGATGCTGTTGACAGTGTGCTATCAGGTGGCGTGCAAGTTTTAAGGTTAGGTCTTGGCACGCTAAACAATAGTGGTGCTATTCCATTAAAAGTGTCAGTTGCTAATGTTGCTAATGTGGTTGCTACATTCAATGGAGTGACACAATTTACAGGCGATGTAAAAATTACTGGTAATATTAATAACTCTGATAATAGTGCAATTCTAACTGTTGGGAGCGATACAACAGCTGCTGTCTTTACAGGCAATGTAACTGGTAATGTAACAGGCGATCTAACAGGCGATGTAACAGGTAATCTTACTGGTGATGTCTATGCCAGCAATGGAACCAACAAAGTATTAGAAAGTGGTACAGACGGATCAGATGCAACATTTACTGGCAACGTAACTGGTGATGTCAGTGGCAATGCGGGGACAGTTGGTGGATTTACAGTAGGTGTAAGTGTCCCTGCTGACGCTGATTTTACAAACACTCAGAGACCTATCTCTAGCACCCCTGCAGATGGCGCAACTACAACAAGCATTAGCTCAGATTGGGCGTTTGATAATGTTAAAACAGCTGTGCCAGCAAATGCTTTGTTTACGGACACAACATACACCGCAGGAACAGGCATCTCAATAAGTAATGATGAGATTAGTGCTGATGGGGCTAACATCGACGCGGGTAAGGTAGACGGGTTTAGTATTTCAACAAACGCTAATGGCACAGACGCAAACACCATTTATTTCAGGACTTAATAATGCCTATTTTTGTTGGTAGCACAGAAATTAATGACATTAAAATCGGTAATACCGAAATTAATGAGGTGTATGTTGGCGCTAATAAAGTGTGGGAAAGATCAACCATATTAACTGTAACAAATGACACTTATTACCAACAGATGAACCTTTCTTATGGTTCTTGGCATATATATGAATACAATGGGTTTGCCTCTGGGACTATATATTGGTCTAACAATCAGGGTGATTTAGCGGATAGCTCTATATCTCCAACCACATTTACAAAATCTACATATACAGGTGGTGATCCTGTTGTGGAAGCCTTACACCACATAAGGTTTAGAACAAGCGCTGGTTCTGACCTGAAATATATATTATTTACCCTTAATAAAAACATTACTAATGACGGCTGGACAACCATGACGATTGGCAGCACTAGTTACAACAGAGCTGATGCAGTTTTTCAAAACAGTGGATGGCGTTGGGAGAATGTAGGGTCTAACCCTTTCACTGGCACAACAACTGAAGTCAGTTTTACATAAATTAAATTATTTATAAACGAGGAAACAAAATGTCTAATCCATTTAAAGGTGCACCCCCACAGTTACACGGTTTAGTGTATGACATGGTGCCAGTAACAACCCTAGACGATGCCAATGATAATGTAGGCGATGGCAATATTGCTATTGGCTTGTATATTACTGGGGCAGGCGATGTAGCCTTTCAAAATAAAGACGGTGTTGTTAGGACAGTAACAGTGCCAGCTAACTTTTATTTAGTGTGCTCTGTTAAGAGAGTAATGAGCACTGGTACAGATGCAACAGGTATTCACGCACTAGTGGTGTAATTATGTTAGGACTTGGTATTAACAGGTTAACGCAACGCAATGTTACAGGTGGCGATGGTACAGCTCCATTTACTGGTATTGCAGATTTGTTCAACGGTGGAAAGAAAGGGCTTTGGTTAGATGCTTCAGACAGCTCTACACTCACTGCTAGCGGTGGTGGCACGCCTGACTACAGCGATTTTGTTGCTACGATAAATGACAAATCTGGCAACAACAACCATGTAACTTTTTCTGTTACTCCGCGTTATGGTAGGCATCCTACGTCTGGGTTGCGTAACTTGATTAACGATAGTGATAATTTTGTAAGCGGATATGGGTCGCAGCCGAATACGCGCGGTTGGCAGCCGTTTGGCTCTGTTACTGCTATATCAACAAGCTCGACTGAAACATCGCCTGAGACTGGAGCGGGTGTGGCTAGGCTGTACAACGCTTCAAACCCAAGTAACCTCTATATTTCAACGGTTCCTAATGGCACGAATAGTTGGGCAAGAGGTGCAGGCATATACACTTTAAGCACGTATTTCAAAACTAATGGTGTTGGCACGGTGCCTGTTGTTGATTTATTGATGGCTTTTGCTGGCGTAGTGGCAACATTTGACGTATCAGCAGGCACTGTTTCATTAGCTGGGTCTACATCGAAACATATCTCTAGCAGCGTAACGAGCGCTGGCAATGGGTGGTATTTAATAAAATTGACTGCGGATTGCACTAGTACTGATGTAAATCAAGTCCCGAGCTTTCTAGGCGTAGACGCAAACGGCAGTTATTCATCATTTGCTAATGAGACTTCTGAGTTTTTTCTATCAGCACCGCAATTAGAGCTTGGCACAACACGAACAGCGTTCCAAGAGACAGCAACTCACTATGATGTTTCACAGCATGGTCAGTCACAGGTTTATTATTTGTGGTTTCAAGGCGCGGAATACGGCAGTATTTCCGATATAGGCTTTAACTCTGGATTTGATCGAAGCGTAACTGTGGTTGCTGGGGTTGTTTCTTCTACTGGAACGCCAAAGCAAACTATAGTCCATATTGGTGATGTTGAAGCTACTTTAGATAATGGCGTGCACGTTCACGTAGATAACAATGAAATAAAAAACAAGTCGAAAGGAAATAGTGCAATTACAGTTGAGACATCAGATGTAGGCGGTCAGATTGAGTTTCCTTTAACATCTGCAATTTTTGCATCTACTAATTTAGCCACTGACGATGTTAGCGTTTCATTGGGTTCGCAAGGTCATGCAGACACTGGCACTGGTGTATCTGGTGGAACTTTTAATAACATAGGTCTACAAATTGGCGCAAGTAACACTGATAGTACGGCTGATACGTTTTTTGATGGGCGCATATATCAGATTATTGTTGTTAATAAAATTCTTACAACACATGAAACAAACAGGGTGTCCGCAATCATAGATGATAAGGTAGGGGTATAAAATGTACCAAGTTATTATCGTAACTAGCAAAGAAGACGCGAATGCGTGTATGGACACTGTTAGAGAAGCGCAAGGCTTATCTCAAATGGTGGGCGATGATTGGTTTCAAGTAGCAGCAACAGACGGCACTAACACATATGCAGCAAATATGTGCCCCTTGTTGCCAACTGATTTACTGCCACTGCAAAACAGTGGATTAGTGCACCATGCTGGGTATTACGATACTTTAGAAGATGCTTTAAATGAGGCGCAATTAACTCAGGTGTAATCATGCACAAAATAACAGGAACAGCAATGACTGAAGAAACAAAACAAGCAATTGATGCTGTAGCAGCGTCAACAGGAATTATGTCCCTAGCTGCATGGCTACCGCCTTTAGCTAGCCTGTTTACTATTATTTGGCTAGGGATAAGAATATACGAGTCAGATACGGTACAGAAGCTGTTAAAGTGAGAAAGTATTGTTTTGTCTTGTTGTTTATAAGCGCATATGGAGCTGCACAGAATAATCAAGAGGGCAGCCTAAATACAAGCGCAGTAAGCAGCACAGTTAGCAGTCATAATATTAGTGAAGACCATAGCGTCAGTAACACTTATCAAGGCGCTGGTAGCTCGTCAGAAATACCAGTAGGCAGCGCTATCAGTCCTAGCTACATGAGTAGCGGTTCTGACACTTGCTTACAAGGAACAGGCGGGTCGTTGCAAACTGTTGCGGTAGGTTTTTCATCAGGTGGGTATGTGGTAGACGAAGACTGCTCACGTAGGAAAGATGCAAAGACATTGGCTGATTTAAACCTGAAGGTGGCAGCAGTGTCTAGATTGTGCCAAAGCCCACTGATTTACAGGGCTATGCTACTTGCTGGTAGCCCATGCCCACTGATTAAGAATGGTCGGTTAGTAGCAGGTAAAAAAGGGTTGTTAGTCATAAAGCAGCAGCCAGAGCTTTACATACCTGATTATGAGGATGATAAAGACTGGTACAACGGAATTTTGGGGATAGGCAAACAGGTAGATGAAGATGTGGAAGAAGATTACATTTCTATTAGCGATAAGTACCGCAGCTCAAAGCGATCAACATCAACAGCTACTGAACAGTAGTGGCGACATTGTTGGTCAGATAGATCGCGCAATACAGTTAGTTGGCGCTGCAGCTGAATACTCTCATCACAGCGTGGGTATTAGTGACGGCAGCCTATCAGAAACCGCACATATCAGCACAGATATGCTAAACGCTTACAATGACGCACTGTATGACTACGCTAACACGTATTTGCCTTACGGTGACATTACAGACGTTTTAGAGCAAAAGGCTGAAGAGCATCTGTCTGTTATGAACGACAGCATAGACGTTTTTACAGATGTGGTAGTGTCTATGTCCACAGCAATACAGGTTAATGAAAAGGTTGCAGAGGCTACAACACCTAACGATAAGGCAGAGGTGCAAGAGTTTGTGCAAGCTAATCAAGAAATGCTAGTAATTACTGAGCAGCAAACTGAAGAATTTAACCAAGCTACAGACGATATAGAAACGAATGCCAATGCAGCAGCCGTGTATTTAGCCGTAGCAGCTAGTGATGCTGCGACCTTTTTACAAGATAGTATTGAAGACAACAACACGCACGCAGACGATGTGACCTTATTCTACGATGCTAACTCACAATGGGTACAAATGGGCTACAACACTACACGACAGCTAACTGTTGTTATGCTCGCAGGTAATAATGATTTTGGGTTAGATTTATATGCTTCAGAGGCAGATATACTAGCAATAGGCGCTGAGAGTGAGTTTTATCAAACATCACCAGTTGCAAAAGGCTATGATTGTTTCTTTAACATGGAATGCGAATGAATTTAGCAGAAACTGAACTACAAATTGGTGGCGTTAAGCTAAAAGGAATCTACATTGTTGTAGTGTTTTCAATAGCTACGAGCATTGGTGGGATTATCTGGAGTGCAAGCAGCTTATATGGCAGATTAGAAGCTGTCGAGGCTGTAAGTATTCCTGACGTAACACCAATAGAAGAAGATATTAAGCTAATTAGGCAACAATTAGTGGATAACGATATAAGCCAATTAAGCGCTAAATTAGCGACTTTAGGCACAACCCTAGAAACTATGGCAGAAAGCCAGAAAAACCTCTTAGAACTGCAATCAGACGTTTCTGAGCTGTCTAAAGAGATAGAAGGCATGAAAGCCGTAGTGACTAAGGCAGAATTAGTGTCTGAGTCTATGACAAAGCTAAAAGAAGAGTATGATGTCATTGAGCGTGAAATTTCTGACCTCTGGATGGGGCTCGATGACCTCAGTGACCCATTAAGGTAATTGATTATGTGGCAAAGTTTAATATCACCAATAGCTAACTTAGCAGGCGGGTATCTAAAAAATAAGGCTGAAGAAAAGCAAGCTAAGCACAAAGCTAAGATGACCATGATCGAGAATGATGCTGATTGGGAAGCTAAGATGGCTGAGGCTTCTAAGGACAGCTGGAAAGACGAGTATTTTACAATTGCTTTAAGCTCGCCCATCATCTTTATAGGTTATGCGGTAGGTGTAGATGACCCAACCATTATTGCTAGGGTGGAAGAAGGTTTTGCTGCACTATCAAGATTGCCTGAGTGGTATCAGTATTTATTGTTTATTGCAGTAAGCAGCAGCTTTGGTATTAAGGGCGCTGATAAGTTAATGAGTCTAAGGAAAAAGTAATGCCATTAATTAGTTTAGATATACCAGCAGGCGTAATAAACCACGGCACAGAATCACAGTCAGCAGGGCGCTGGCGTGACGCAAACTTAATTCGCTGGGAAAATGGTAGCCTAAGAACAATTGGCGGGTGGAGACAAAAGGAAGACCGCACAGACAGTAACAATACAGTTGGTGTTACTTTAGGCTCTGGGCAAATTGCAAGACGTATGCTGAGCTGGAAAGATAACAGTGGTAATGCACATCTTGCGTGTGGCACGAACGATGCATTGTTCGCCATAAATGAGTCTGGAACTGTATCAGACATTACCCCTTCTACTTTTGTAGCAGGCGGTCAAAGCGCTAACCAAAATATTAGCTATGGTGGTTTCGCATATGGCAAGGGTGCGTATGGCGTTGAAAGACCTAGTGGTGGCGTTATACTAGAAGCCTCAACGTGGTCGCTAGATTCTTGGGGTGAGTACCTTGTAGGTGTGTCGTCTAATGATGGCAGATTGTTTCAATGGGAGTTAAACGCTAATAACGAAGCTGCATTGGTAACACAAGCACCAAATGGCGCTAGAGCAATGGTAGTCACTGAAGAGCGCTTTGTATTTATGTTATGTTCTGGAGCAACATCAGGTACCACTAATCTGCGAAGGATAGCGTGGTGCGATCAAGAAGATTTAACGCAATGGACACCTGCTGCAACGAACCAAGCAGGCGACTTCGAGCTAGCGACTACTGGTGAAATAATGCTAGGCATAGGTACTAGAGGGCGTACGTTAATACTAACAACAGTTGATGCGTTTACAGCTACGTACCAAGCCCCGCCAACAGTTTATGGTTTTGAAAAAGTAGGCACTGACTGTGGTGCTATATCACGACACTGCGCTGTATCTTTAGATGAAGGCGCGTTTTGGATGGGGACAAATGGGTTTTTTGTTTACAACGGCTCAGTGGTTCAAGATTTGCCGTGCGATGTGCATGACCATGTATTTAAAAACATGAATATAAACCAGCGCTCGAAAACCGCAAGTGTCCACAATGGTCAGCACAATGAGGTTTGGTGGTTTTATCCCAGCAACGAAAGCACAGAAAACGACAGCTACGTTATATATGATTACAAAGAAGGTCACTGGAATATTGGTAAAATTGATAGGACAGCTGGCGTTGATGCAGGTATTTTTGCACATCCTATTTATGCAGCGCCATCTGGCAAAATATATGAGCATGAGTTTTCATTTAACACGCCAGATTATGAAGACTACCCACGCGCAGAGACTGGCACAATACAAATTGGCAGTGGAGATCAGGTGATGGATATTACACAGGTAATACCAGATCATATCTCCGATGGTAATATCCATGTGTCGTTTGCGACTAGAAATTACCCTAATAGCCCAGAGTCTGTAAGCAAATTAATTAAAGCATCAGGCAGCCCAACAGACGTTAGGATTACTGCAAGAGAAGCGCAGTTAAATGTAAGGCAGGGCGACTGGACAATAAATGCAGCAAATGTAGCTGCACAGATTACACTTGACGCGACTACAAGCTCTGACAGCATATTTTTAACAACACTTAATGGCAGGAAGTTGGGTGATATTAACGATGATGGAAGCCTATCTTCACAGGACACAGTAGCAGTATTAGCCTACCCAAATGGGACAACTCAAGAGCGTGAGTATATTGATAACATTTTAGTGCCAACTTTAATAGCCAATTTGCCTGACACAGAAGAATTTTTAACCTTCGAAGGCAAAGGGCAAACAGCTACACTAGGCACAATACGGTTAGACGTTAAGGCTGGTAGTAAACGATGAGCGTTGAAAGACCGCCTTCGGCTGGTAATACTGAGTATAAGCGCTGGGCTGAGCGACTTAATAGTTATTTAGTAAGAACTAGATCGCAGCTAGCATATTACGTAGCGGGGCAGACAGCATCTGAGGATGGCGTTTTGTTGTGGGATGCTGATAACAGTAGACTGCTAGTTTCATCTGCTGGTGTCTGGATACCCGTAGTAGGCGGTGGTGGTGGCGGTGGAACTATCACTAACTATTTGCGTGATGATGCTGATGACTCTACTGCTTACAGGCTGACAATGGGCGGGCTAACAGTAGACACTGACACATTATACGTTGACAGTAATAACAATGCAGTAGGCATCGGCACTACACTACCGTCAGAAAAACTTGAAGTAATCGGTAATGTAGAAGCAACCGAGTTTATAGGTGATTTGCGTGGCGCTGTAGTGTTCAAAGCGCAAGCAGGTGAAGCACTTACTAAAGGTGACGTTGTATATATATCTGGTATATCTGGCAACACAACTGTCGTTAGCAAGGCAGATGCTGATGATGCTGAAAAAATGCCTGCTTTCGGGCTAGCAGCAAAAGACGCTAACAACAGCGCTAACCTTGAGGTTTACACGTTTGGCACTTTGTCTGGGCTAGATACTAGCAGCTATACTGAGGGTGATGAGTTATTCGTAGGCACTACGGCTGGCGCACTAGTAACTACAGCTCCAGCAGGAGAAGGCTCGCTCGTACAAAAAGTTGGCAAGGTTACAAGGTCGCACGCATCATCTGGCTCTATTAAGATTATGGGCGCAGGGCGTACTAACGCCACACCTAATCTAAACGATGGCAACATTTTTATAGGTAACAGCAGTAATGAAGCTGTAACTGCTAGTTTAGCCACACAGGTTTCTTCCTTAGAAACAAGCCATAATGATGTAGTTGTTGATGGAGATTTCACTAGTGAAGGCTTAATGAAGCGAGGTGCTACTTCAGGCTCGTATTCTATAGTTACAGACAACTCTAGCAACTGGGATACAGCATATGGCTGGGGCAATCATGCGAACGCTGGTTATTTAACAACTGCTGTCCTTTCAGACAAAGCAGATACGGCAGGCGACACGTTTACTGGCGATATTACCATACAAGGTAATTCTAACGATCTTATATTCGATCAAAACTCTACTAGCGCAGGAACCCAACAAATACTATGGGAAAATAAAACTGATGGCACTAGAAGTGCGTTTATTAAAGGTACTTATACATACGAGACAAATATAGGAAGAAGTCAAACACGGCTATCTTTCGGCACGACTCCAACTGACGCATCAGGTGACGGTGTCGAGCGCTTAGGTATTTTAGCAGGCGGTGATATTAACTTCTACAATGAAGCTGGAACTACTGTAGGATTGCGCTGGGATGCTAGCGAGCAAAGACTAGGCTTAGGCACTACAACTCCAAGCGAAACTTTAGACGTTGTAGGTAATATTGCAGTAAGTGGCACTGTAGATGGCGTAGACATTGCCACACTAAACTCTAATGCTATTGTTGACGGAGACTTTACTAGTGACGGTTTTATGAAGCGCACTGGTGCAGGTACTTACACTGTAGACACTAATACTTACTTGACAACCCATCAAGATATATCTGGCAAGGCAGATTTATCAGGCGCTACTTTTACTGGTAGTGTAACTATAGGTATACCGCCAAATGGTAGTGAGACGTTAAATGTAGCTGGTTTAACCGAATTATATAGTGGTTTAGACCTCAACCTAACTGACATAACAAGCGTTGACACGCTTACTGCTAAAAACTTAGACATAAGTACATCAGGTACAGTCACTACCAATATAGCTACTGGTGGAGCAGGTTCTTCAGCTTCTACTAAAACCTTAAACTTAGGCACAGGATTTGCAGGGTTTTTCGCAGGACTCACAACTGTTAATATTGGTACGCAATCAACAAGCAATCAAAATACAGTTAACATAGGCTCTGGTGTAAGTACACTTAATAAAGAAGACACTATTAATTTAAAGGGTAATGTCACTGTAGATGGTGATATAAGTATAGGTGGCACTAGTAATGTTGTTGCCGAGCATACCTTTTATAATAACCTCTCGCATAGTCAAGGTGGAACTCAGGCTTTAACTACCACTCTAACTACGATTGGCGGCAATGCGCTTGACACACCCTCGGGTCTTGGCTTTAACCATATAGACGTTTCATTAGATATAATATATTACAATGTAAACTACACCAATAATGGCGAATTGTATATATGTGTAGAAGCTCCTAACCCTTCATCTGAATCCACAATAAATATGGGAACTGTACAAACTAACTTTAACCCAACAAGCTATACGAAAACGTGGGCAGTCACAGGCGATTTCACAAAACACTTATCCCCATACTGTGGTGTATCTAAAAATAATTCCAGTGGTGGTGCATCTATGGGATTGATATACAACTATCGTTATGATGCTTCCTCTAACTATACATACGTAACAACAGGTTTATATACAAACGCACCCAGTAATGGAGATACTATCTATTTACATCCGTTTGATTGGGAATCGCAAGGAACTACAATTGATGGAAATGTTTACAAAATTGACGGTACAACAGATTTTACTATGGCAATGCGTAGAGATTTTACGCAAAATTTAGGATATTTTAGCAGCTCTGTTGGCGTAAGTGTTAAGGCTAAAAAAAACACTAGTAGTGGTACACACACGGATAATATACACATCGATGCTATACAAGGTAAAACGGTAAAAATAAGGAACTAATATGAAAGTTGGCTACTTGCAAAAAACTAGTGACGGCTCTGAAGAAAGAATTGTACATAGTACACACGAAACAAGAGAAGAAGCACACGCAGCAGCTGTGGCATTGGCTGATAGTTTTGTAGGCAATGAGAATATTTTACACGTTGAAAGAGGTTATGCTGTTGATGACACAACCTATCTGCCTAGAGTTACCTACAACGTGCCACCAACTGACGCACAAAGAAATCCATTGTAACTGTATAAACACCGATAACTAAAAAAATGGTATAATCAGAGCCTATGAGCATAGATGCAGAATTAGCTAGATGTCGCAAATGGATTGAAGACGCGCTAGCCTACAGTGGCGGCACTCATACATACGAAGATATTGTAGAAGGTATACACAGTTTACGGTATCAATTTTGGGCAGCAGAGCGTGGATGTGCTGTCACAGAAATCATAGAATACCCAAGAAAAAAGGTATTTCATGTGTTTCTAGCTGGCGGTGAAATGGATCAAATTGTTGACATGGAAAGCTCAGCAGCAGTATTTGCTAAGCAGCAAGGATGTCACGGTATGTCATTAGCAGGCAGAAAAGGCTGGTCTAAGGTGTTAAAAGAACATGGGTGGAATGTAGCATTCACCACATTAGCGAAGGAGCTATAGTATGAGTGGCGGTAAAGGCGGTAGCCAAACAACACAGGCAAGTATTCCAGAGTGGGCAGAAGAGCCTACAAAAAGAAACCTCGCAAGGTCAGAGATTGCACAGCAAGTAGGGTATCAGCCTTACATGGGTGCAGACTTAGCGGCAATCAATCCAACGCAAATGTCTGCTATGCAAAACCAGCTAGATGCTGCAAGTGCCTTTGGGTTATCTGCACCATCTACACCAATGCAAGGTATGCCAGCAGCGCAAGACTTTGGTGGTGGCATGATGGGCTACAGCGCCTTCCCGCTATTTGAGCAAGCTCAGCAAGAATTAGCCAGAAAGAACCCAGAGCAACAAGCAATTTATGACAGCTTGTTTGGCAACCCTGATCCAGCGGGAACGGAATCAGTTACAACCCCAGAGCAAGAGACTTTAACAAGACAGCAACGCGCACTTAGATATAGAAGCGGGGGAAGATAATGGGAGCTCCAGCAAACATACAAAACCAACCACAAACAACAGTGGCTACAGCACCAGCATCAGGCGGCAAGGGTGGTGCTAATAATGCAGGGCAGCCTAACGTATACAAAACCATACCTGACGCACCAGCACAACCACAAACGAACAGCCCTGCTGCACCTAACGTAATGCAACAGTCAGCTACTGCGCTAACAGATGCTACGCAAGCTGCCACAGCTGGCACTCAGTATCAACCAATGAATGTTGCTGCTGACCAAGTTTCTACTAGCATGGGTACTCAACAAGTTGGCACTGAGATGGGGTCAAGAATGACGGAAGCGGGCGATGTAACTGCTGGTCAGTTGGCAGGCACTGATTTAGGTGCATATACAAACCCATATGAATCGCAAGTAGTACAGCAAAGCATGGCTGACTTAGACCGTGCTAGACAGATACAGCAAATGCAACAGAACGCACGTATGGGCGCAGCTGGAGCTTTTGGTGGGTCACGACATGGTATCGCGCAAGCAGAGTCTAACAGAGCTTTTTATGACCGTGCAGGGGCTATGGCTGGACAGCTAAGACAGCAGGGCTTCCAGAATGCACAGGAAATGGCACAGCAAGACTTACAGCGACAAATGAAAGCAGACCTTGCTAATCAACAAACACAGCTCGCAGCGTCACGCGCTAATCAACAAACAGAGCAAACAGGTTTGGCTCGTATGTTACAGGCTGGCATGGCTAACCAAAATGTTGAGCAAACTGGATTGCAAAGAATGCTACAAGCAGGCTTGGCTAATCAATCTCAAGGTATGGCTGCACAAATAGCTAATCAGTCAGCTGGCTTAACAGGTGCAGGTCAACGTCTACAGGCAGCAGGTCAGTTAGGTAGATTGTCACAGCAAGGCTTTGACATGGGTCGAACGCTTACTGGTGATGTGCGTGAGCAAGGTAATATGCAACAATTAATGCAACAGCAACTTATTGATGCAGCTAAACAACAGTTTGCAGGTTATACAGGCGCACCAGCTTCGAGTATTGGTTATCTGTCACAAGCATTAGGCGCTTCAACTATTCCACAGTCGCAAACAACTACTAAAAATCCTGGCTTGTTTGACTATTTAACCTTAGCAATGGGTAGCTAATCATGATACAAGCGATGGCAAACAGACTGCAAAACAAAGCTAAGGATAAGACTTTGGAAAAGCTAAAAAAGCAAGCTATGGATAGGCTTTCTGACACTGGTGATAAAATTTTATCAGCGCCTGAAAGGATGTTTGATGGCGAGCTACTTGCTGAAGATTTTACTGTGCAACCCATACAGCATCATCCGTTAGTGCAGTCACAGGCACAATTCATGCCTATGAATCAAATGCAGGGAATGCCTATGCAACAAGCTAACCCATACGGTAGTGCTATGCAAAACATGGGATTGATGGAGTTATTAGAACAAGCAGCGCGAATGAGATAAGGGGCTGATAATGAACGGTTTGTTTCAAATGGGTGGACAAGAGCTAGACCTTCTAAATACTAGACGTATGCAAGAAGAGTTAGCGAAAATGAATGAGCAGATGAATAACCTGCCTACGTATCAAGCGCCTGCACCTATTGTAGATAGAAGCGTACAATCTGCTGACCTGCCGCCAGCACCAGCACAGCCTAAGCAAAACTTTTTTCAACGCATTGGTACTAAGCTACAAGACCCAACTTACAGAATGCAATTGGCTGCTGCATTTAACACTATGCGCCTAAATCCAGACCCAAACATATCTTCTCGATATGAAACAATGGCGAAAGAGCAGCGCGCTATAGATCGAGGAAATAAGACGGCACAACAATTACGTGCATCTGGTCGTGGTGATTTAGCTGACATGATTGAAGCTAGCCCAGAGAACGCTACAGCAATATATTCTGCATATTTACAGCAACAGCTGAAGCCAACAACGACATATAATCAAAAATCTGGGGCGCAACTTAATACAGAAATGGGTGTTTCATCTTTCGATCCAGCAAAGATGTACAACGTAGATAGCACTGGAAAGGTTACGAGTATTGGCGGTGATGCACCTGTTACTAATATAGACTTAGGCAAGGAGACTGGCGTTGATGAAGTCAATAAAAGTGTTGCTAAAGAATACACAACATGGCTAGGCGGTGGCTCTGCTGATGCAACTAAGAACGTAGCGCAAATCTCTAATGCTATTAATTTGTTGCAAAGCGGTGATGTTACAACTGGCGTTAAATCAGGGCTGATCGCACGCTCAGGGCTAGGCGCATTCTTAGACCCAGAAGGCACAGGATTAAGAGAGCAAGTAGAAGAAGTAGTGCAGCGTAATTTACGAGTAGTGCTAGGCGCGCAGTTTACTGAAAAAGAAGGTGAGCGTTTAATCAATAGAGCCTATAACCCTTCTCTAAGTACGCAACAAAACTTGAAAAAACTAAACGCATTGTTCACGCAAATGCAAACAGCCTTAGACCAAAAGAACGCTATGATGCAGTATTTCCAAAAAAATAACTTCAACATCTTAGGGTATCAAGGAAACATTCCGACCATTACTGATTTTGATCGTGCGTTAGATGCAGTAAATGCACCTCAAGTTGGGAGTGTAATAAATGGGTATAGATATTTAGGTGGCGACCCATCATTAGAATCTAGCTACGAAAAGGTAGAATAAATGCCAACATTTCCGTGGGAAAAATTCAAAGCTGGTGAAGACCTAAGCCCAGAAGCGCTTGCCGTAGAAAGCGTGCAAGAGGCTGCACAGAAGCCTGAAAGTCAGCTTTTAAGAACAGCAGCACAAGGCTTAACTTTTCGCTTTGCAGACGAGGTAGAAGCTGTCATTCGATCTGCATTTTCTGATCGCAAGTATGATGAAGTGCGTGACGAAATTAGACAAAAACTAACTGATTACAAGATCAGCAACCCTATGTCTGCACTCACAGCTGAGACTGTAGGCGCAATTATTCCAAGCGCCATTATGATTGCAACAGGCTATGGCGCGCCAGTTGGCGCTGCTAACCTAAAAAGAACAGGTGCTAACATATTAGGGCAGTCTGCATTAACAGCAGTTGGAGAGGCAGAAGATTTAACTGATGCAGCAGGAATTGGAACATCAACAGGCTTTGGTACAGCAGCTGGCGTAGTATTTGAGGGCACAGCAAGAGGTACAGGCAAGCTGGTGTCCCCACTTGTTAATTTTGTAAGAAAGAAATTTGGAGACAAGGCTGATACTGCTGTGCAAGCTGAATTGCAACGTCTTGTAGAAGCAACAGGATTATCTGTGGATGAGGGCATTGCTGGCGTAGCAGATGGTTCAGTTATGTCAGACAACCTTACTCTGGTTAACGCAATAAAGTCTATGGTTAATGAAGGTGGCGATGTGGCTGCTGACATACTAGCAAGATCAAGCGCAAGAAGAGCATCAACAGGACAAGCAGCACAGCAAAAGTTAGAAGGCGCGTTAGCCCCACAAAGTAGCGATCCTAACGTAATCAGAGCGTTTAGAGAGTCAGAGGCACGGTTAAAACAACAGCAGGGAGAAGCGTATTCTGAAGCATTTGAGCAAGCTGGTGATGTTCCATTAGAATTGGCGGAGCAAATGCAAAATATACTGCAAAGAGTACCACAAACGCGCGCAGGGCTAGAAGAGTTATATCAAGCGGAAAGTATAGTGCCTTTGTTTAGGACTGGCGATAATGGCGCTATAACCTTAGCTCGCAGACCTACTGTCAAAGACGCTGAGTTGCTACGCAGAACGCTCATGGACATAAAGTCTGGCAAGTACAAAGAAAGTCAGGGGACTATGGGTGATGTTGTTGGTCGCATGGAAAAAACCTTAAGAGGCAGCATAGATGAGGCATCGCCACAAGTACGTACAGTGAGAGCAGATTATGCAGCAAGAATGTCTGCTAGAGACGCATTTGAAGAAGGTAGAAAAGCCCTAAATAAAAATGTTGATGAGTTGCAGATATTTGTTGACGGTCTAAACCCACAACAACTAGAAGCATTCAGAGCTGGCACTATGGCAGCCATTAGGGATAGAGCTAGACGATTAAGAACAACAGTAAGAAAGCTAGCTGATGAAGATACGCAAATTGGCGCAGCATTGAGAGTTGTGCTACCTGAAAACCAAGCGCAATCTGTAACTAGCTCATTACGTAGGGCTGCTGATGCAGATATAGTGGCTGAAAAAGTGCAACCTACAGCTGGTTCGCCAACAGCACAGCTAATGAGAGAGCAAGAGTTACGTGGCTCACGACCTTCAGCAGAAGATAGTTTTAGAATGACGCAGGGCGATCCATTTGCATTTATTAAAACACTTAAAAATGCGATACCAAGTGGCAAAGGGTTAGATCAGAATCAAATGCTTGAAGTAGTAAAAATACTATACTCAGAAAGCCCAGAGCTAGTTGAAAGAGCGTTAAAAGACAATACAGTACAAGGTGAGCTACTACGTTCAGCAGAGCGCGTAGCACGCACATTGGCGACAACTGGTCGGACTGCTACAATACAGCAATCAGCACAATAGGAATAAAAGATGGAAGCTAAGCCGTTAACAGAACAAGATATACAGTCTATTGCACAGTCAGCAGTAGAAAACTGCGTTAGTTTTGTAGAGTCAGAAGTTGCTCCATCTCGAATCAAGGCGCAGCGTTACTACGAAGGCGAAGTAGATATTGGCGAGGAAGAAGGTCGATCAACTGTTGTTGCGACTAAAGTGCGTGATGCTATTAGAAACATGAAGCCTAGCCTGATGCGCGTATTTTTACAAACAGACCGTGCAGTAGAGTTTGTGCCAAATAAACCTGAACAGATAAAGTTTGCTGAGCAGGCAACCAAATACGTTAACTACAAGTTTGAAGAGCTGAATGGATATACAGTGTTAGCTGATGCTATTCATGATGCTATGTTAAAAAAGAATGGCATTGTTAAGGCGTATTATGACACTTCAGTAGAAGGCGAAATCTACACGTTTAACAACCTAAACGACATGGAATTTACTGCCATTGTTAATGACGAAGGCATTGAGGTTGTAGAGCATACTACACGCTTTGAGATGGAATTTGATCAAATGGGCATGGAAGTAGAAGCGCCACGCCACGACCTTAAAGTAATGAAGACTAATGAGATGGGCGATCTTAAAATAGAGAGCGTGCCACCTGAAGAGTTTTATGTAGATGCATCTGCGCGTAGTTTAGACGATGCCTATGCTGTATGCCACAGAACAGATATGCGTGTTGGCGATCTTGTTGAGATGGGCTTTGACTTTGAAGAAGTTGTTGAGCTGGGCAATATGGATGACAGTGGCTCATTTGCTGATTTAGAAGACTTTGAGCGTACTGGTTACGTTGATACTTTTGATGACGATGAGCAAGACCTTAGTATGCGTAAGGTCATGGTGACTGAGCTATACATTAAGATGGATGTAGAAGGCACAGGCGTGCCACAGTTGCATCGTTTACTGCTTGGTGGTGATAGCTATGAATTGCTTGATATGGAGCAGTATGGACACCTACCGTTTGCAGTATTTGAAGTAGAGCCAGAGCCACACACATTCTATGGCACTAGTGTTGCTGATTTAATTATGAACGATCAGGACAGTGCTACAGCGTTGCTAAGAGGCGTATTAGATAATATCGCATTGACTAACAACCCTAGAACAGAAATTTTAGATGGCGCAGTTAATATTGACGATGTGCTAAATAACGAAATTGGTGGTGTAGTAAGAGTTAAGCAGGCAGGGTCTATACAACCTTTGGCTGTACCTTTTGTTGCTGGTCAAACATTGTCAGCTATACAGTATTATGACCAAGAGATTGAAAACAAAGTTGGCATATCAAAAGCTAGCTTAGGTCTTAATCCTGATGCACTACAAGCTAAAACAGCTACAGCTGTACAGGCTACCTTACAAGGTGCTGCTAGCCAGATAGAGATTATGGCTCGTAATTTAGCTCAGGGCGGTGTTAGCCAGTTATTTAAGCTGATGCTCAAGCTAGTAGTAGAAAACTGCGAGGAAGCCACTGTGATGCGTTTGACAGGCGGTCAGTATGAGCCTATTGATCCACGCAGCTGGGACAAGAAAATGGATGTCAAAGTTAATGTTGGTTTAGGCACTGGTAAGGAAGAGCAAAAGCAAGCAGCATTACAGCAGACACTACAGCTACAAATGCAGATTTTACAAGGCTATGGGATGCAAAACGGTATTGTTGGATTAACGCAAATTAGAAACACGCTAGGCGATATGTTAGCTATGAATGGCTTGCCTAACTCTAACCGTTACTTCAACCCTATGGATGCACAAACTGAGGCGCAGATACTACAGCAACAAGCGCAACAGCAGCCACAAGAGCCACAAATGACGCAGCCAGAGGCTTATTTGCAAGCTGAGCAGATTAAGGCTCAGACTAAGGCTCAGACAGATATGGCTAAGCTACAGATTGACGCACAAGAAGCTATTGCTAAAGACGACAGAGAGCGCGACCAAATGGATCAAGACCTATTGGTCGATGCAGCCAAGATACTAGGTCAATATGGTACTAATGTTGATGTAGCACAAATTAAGGCAGATCAGGCAGCTCCAAGATACCCACAACAAGCGCCTGTTGATGCAGTAACTGGCGGTAGATTTTGAACATAAAAGAAAAGGCTAGCCGAGCCAGACAGATTTACAAAGACGAAACCTTTCAGGAAGTCTTAGAGAATATTCGGGAACAACAGACCAGTGTTTTCCTGAGTAACGAGGCATCAATGGATGCCATTAAAGACGCGCATGACATTGTACGTGCGCTTAACTACATCGAAGGTTACTTCAACACTGTTTTTGCAGACGAGGCAATCTACGATAAGAAAGAAAAAGGAACAGCACCGTGGAAACGACTGAAACTTTAGAAAGACCAGACACCTCTGTAGAGGGAGCAATCGCAAGCATTTTACAAACTGAAGAAACTGAACAACCTGAAGAAGAGACCGTAGAGGCAACTCAGGAGCAGGCTGAAGAAGTTGAAGAAGAAGTAGAGGCTGAGGTTGAAGATGATGAAGACGTTGAGGAAGATGACGTTGAAGAATCAGAAGAATCTGATGATGATGAATCTGAAGATGAAGAGGACACAGAAGATACTGAACAAGCTGGTACACAGGCACAATCTTTCACCGTCAAAGTAGACGGCAAGACAGAGGTTGTTACCCTAGATGAACTCAAGCAAGGTTATAGTGGTCAAAAGTATGTCCAAAAAGGTATGCAGGAAGCAGCTACAGCTAAGAAAGAGGCTGAAGCCGTTTATTCTGCATTATTGCAAGAGAGACAAAATATTGCACAGCTCTATCAGCAAGCACAGCAAGGCACTTTAGCCCAGCCGCCTGTAGAGCCAGCAAGAGAACTGTTTGAAACTGACCCAATTGGTTATATGGATGCTAAGCTGAAATATGACGAGCAACTACAAGCGTACAGCGCACAGATGCAACAAATGGAACAGGTAGCCCAACAGCAAACTCAAGCTGAGCAAGCAGCGCAGCAAGCATACTTGCAGCAAGAGATGATGAACCTGCAAAAGATTATTCCAGAATTTGCAGACCAGAACAAAGCTACACAGATCAAAGATAAATTGATCACATCTGGTACTGAGATTTATGGGTATGAGGCAGATGAAATCGCTCAGGTTATGGATCACAGGGCTATCCGTGTGTTGCATGACGCTATCAAGTATCAAGAGCTAATGTCAGGCAAAGAAGCTGCTGTAGAAAAAGCCAAACCTGCAAATCGCAAAAAGCGACCAGTAAAGGCTGGAGCTAAAAAAGGCAATAACAAGTCTCAAGTGCAAAAGAAACTTAGGCAAAAACTTACCAAGTCAGGCAGCGTTGATGACGCACTGGCTTTAATCTTAGAATCTTGAGGAAATAATCATGGCACAATTAGGAAACACTTTTGATAGTTATGATGCAGTAGGCATCAGAGAAGACCTTTCTGACGTAATTTACAACATTACTCCAGACGACACTCCTTTTTACACAGCTTGTAAAAAGACTAAAGCTAAAAACACTTTAGTTGAGTGGCAAACTGATACTTTGCGTTCATCTGGAGCTAACGCACACATTGAAGGTGACGAGACTACGTTTGATGCAGTATCGGCAACAACACGCTTGAACAACCGCACTCAAATCTTCAAAAACGCTGTTGTTGTTGCAGACACTGATGAAGGTCTATCTAAAGCTGGTCGCGCTAAAGAAATGGCGTACCAAACTTTAAAAATTGCACGCGAGCAAAAGCTAGACATTGAAAAGGCTTTATTTGACAACAACGCTGCGGTAGCTGGTAACTCTACTACTGCACGTGAGTTGGCAGGTCTAGGTGCTTGGGTTAAGACTAACACCAGCGCAGGTTCTGGTGGTGCTGATAACGCAATTGGTGCAGCACGTACAGATGGTACTGACCGTGACTTC
>BCSF01000112.1_pt1 | contig 35193 bp, 43 predicted proteins | sample 1016431 | NCBI WGS metagenome assembly BCSF01 (sample SAMD00045685;SAMD00045686;SAMD00045687;SAMD00045688;SAMD00045689;SAMD00045690;SAMD00045691;SAMD00045692;SAMD00045684;SAMD00045690;SAMD00045691;SAMD00045692;SAMD00045684;SAMD00045685;SAMD00045686;SAMD00045687;SAMD00045688;SAMD00045689, study... | reverse complement strand
GTAATCTACTTCTTCCCAACTACCACCAACACCGCCGTCCATATTGACTACGATGTCGCGAGTGGGAAGTTGTTTACCAGAAGAAACATCAACGATGTCACCTGGGAGGGGATTGAACGTAAAGTAATGCCCATCCCAGTATTTGTTTCTGGAATGCATAAGATTGACTGCATCTCTTTCGATACCACAGTCAGCGATCTTTTTACCGTCTGGATCGAAGACCGAATAGTAACCGTTCAAAACTTGAATCCCTCAAATGATTTCTTTGGTTTTTCATCTTCATAAGTATACTCTTCTTCCTTACCCTTGTCAAGGATGTCATCTTGTGCTGACTGCTCACAATCATACAGACGCATCTTGGCACGATCAATACCTACAACAAATCGTTTGAAGATGGATAGATCATTGTATCTATTCTTCAACTGCTTCACCATAATTTGTCCCAACTCCTCAAGCTCATCTGTAGAAATAAGGGCAAACATAAGATCAGCAGTAGCAGGGAGACCAAAGGACTCACTAGTATCAGTAAGCTCAACATCAGAGCTACCATAACCAGAACGAGTGGTCTGCGTGGCAGAAACGATAGGGACGTTTGCTTCACAAGCCAACCCTCTAAGTTCCTCTGCAATAGACTTAATAGTCGTATATGAATTGACATTGCTACCAGCGCGATATCGTGAGGAAGCACATATATTAAGGTAATCAATGAAAATAATATCAGGTCTAAATGACTTCTTAAGTGCAAGTTCATTAAGAAGTGCCTTAAAGTGTCCACTGTGTGCACTTGCAGTTGGATACTCTTTAATTATAAGAGTGCCCTGAGTTTTTTGTGCAAGGTTTGTCACCTTACTCTCAAACATCTGCTTAGGAAGATCTCCTATCTCCTGAATAGGTACATTGAGAAGTTAGCATCAATTCGCTCTGCAATTTTCTCCTCAGCCATCTCAAGCGTGATGTATGGGACTTTTTTCCCTCCCAGGAGTGCGGAAGAGGCCACATGGCACATAAACAAACTTTTACCGACACCAGTGCCAGCAAGAGCAATGTTAAGTGTTTTGTTCGGGAGACCACCTTTCGTAATCTTGTTGAAATACTCAAGGTCGAACGCGATTTTATCTTCCTTGCGGTGATAAGACTCGTAACGTTGCTCATAATCAATCAGATAGTCGTGTCCAATATGAGTATCGAAAGAAACTGCCAGAGCATCTGACAGAATACTAGGAATCGCATCACGATCCTTATTCTCATCCTTACCATCAGCCAGTGCGATGGACTCCATCAGTGCCAAGTAAATAGCACGATCACGACACCACTTCTCTGTGGTGTCTACCAACCAATCAAAGTCTGTCGGTGCATCCTCAAGGTAACTAATGAGTTGAGTGATTTCCTTAAAAGAGGAATCATTAATATCAGACCTCCTCTCTACCTCAATACAGAGAACCTCCTTAGTCGGCGGTTCATTATACTCCTGCACAAACTTGAGAATCTCCTCAAAGAGAATCTTTTGATTGAAATCCTCATAGTAATCCGACTTAATAAAAGGAACTACCTTGCGGAGATATTCTTCATTGTGGATCAGATTTCTAAGGATTAGAATTTCAACTTTGTCCATGTGGTATATCAAAAACGAATGTTATCCTTGTTTCATCACCGACATTCACCGTGCCGTGAGGAAGTTTATTGTTAAACCAAAGAAGTGTTCCTGGTTCAACGATGACAGTTTCTTTGCCGCAGAAATATTGATACCTTCCAAGTATGGAAAGATGATATCTGTTTCTGCTCAGATAATACGTTCCTTCATCAATATGTGCTCCTACAATCTCATCTACAGGAAGTGAAAGAAAACCGCATCTATGAATGTCTGCATTCTTAAAGTGCTTGCGTATGATCTTTCGGATCTCACTGTGGTGTGCGTAGGCAGGGGTTTTAATGTTGATCTCAGAGTCTCCCACAAAATCATCTTTGTGTTTGACACCACCTATTATAAGTTGTAATGCACTTACTGGCAAGTCTGAGAATCCTCTGTCAACAAGAGACTGAGACCCTTCCAGATTCTTCTGGTGGTCCCAGTCTCCTGGATACTTCTTCAGTTGTTGTATGACTTTAGATACGTTGATTCCAGTCTTTAAAACCTTAATCATGAACCGTAACTAAACTCCTCCTTAGCAATCTCATCCAGTTTCTCCATCACCTCAGGAGTGAAGTATGCTTCTGGATCTTTGTAGATTGCTTTGGCATAGACTTTCTTGCCGTCTATCTCATAACGACCTGCCACGTTCTTCCAGAGACCTCCCAGTTCACCCAACTCAAGAAGACCGTAATATCGATCAAGACCACGCTCATCGTAATAAAGACGCACCGTAACATCCTTGTTCTCCTTACTTAGACGCGACTTAGCAGTCTTAGCTTTGATAAGGTTTCCGACAATAGTCGTTCCATCCTTTTCTTTTTTCTTGCTGAGATAAATGATCGTACTTGCGGCATACTTGAGGCCACTGCCTCCTCCCATTTCTTTAGTCGGTACATAAGATCCGATAACATCGTAAGTGTGATTGGTGACAATCATAGGAATGTTTGCTTGACCAAGTTTGAGGGTTAACATTCTGAATGCACCCTTGACAAGTTGAGATTTGGTCATGTCCCGAACTTGTTTGTCTGCCAAAGCGTCACTGATTTCTTTTTCAGTAGACAGCATACCCAGAGAGTCTAACACAAACATACAAGGTTTGCGTTCGTCTTCAGGTTTTTTCAAGTATATATCTACAGCCTTGAGAGCTTTGGATCTAAACTCTTCAATTGTAACAACATTTACAACAACGACCCGACTCAGGTCTACCCCACGACTTGCGAGAAGAGATTTGTTAACAGCGGCTTCAGTGTCAAAATATAGACAATACCCATCAGGGTTAGAATCAAGGAAGTTCTTGACGACAGCAAGACTGAAGAAAGTTTTTCCAGTAGAAGACTCCCCAGCAATGGCAGTAATCTTATTCCCAGATACACCACCAAATATAGACCCTGAAACAAGTCCGTTAAAAATGTACGAACCCGTGTCCACATAAGACTCAGTGTCGTCGATGTCTGCGGCGAGTTTTGTGTAGTCATCTCCAATCTCTTTTACAATGTCTTTAAGGAAATCCATCAGCCAAAAAATAGTTCAAGGTTTACAGTCTTTTCAACATTCCATCCGATTGCATCAAGGATTGTCTTGAGTGGTTCAAGGAAAGCTTTGTTGAATTGTAGTTCGTAGTCGATGTATTTGTCAACACCAATCTCCCGTGGGAACTCCGAGATGAATGAGATCACATTCTCTCTAATCGGGTTCGCCTTCTTGAGATAGATGAACTTGATCTTCTCACCGTTGTTGATCTCAGAGTATTTGTTCTGAAGACCATACTCTTTAATGTAGTGATTATATAGAAGAGCACCACGTACATGAATAGGAGAACCCTTTGCATAGATCGTAGAGTGACTCTTATGTTTCTTCACGTCAGATACTGATCGAGGGAATGCAATATCTTCAGGAGGTAAGTTGTTGAACTTCTTTCTTGCATCATCAATAAACTTGATGACATCATCTTCTGTGCCATTCATCATCAACTTCAGTGCATCCTTAATCATTGTCCGACAAGGAGCAGGAGTCGATGACTTCACAGCCTCGATACCCATGATCTTCAGTTTGGGTTCTGAGTAACGAACACCTTCACTATCCCAGACGTTGAGAATGTATCTCTTCTTTGCTGTCCAGATTCCACGGTCTGCAATGTTCTCCCGTTTCATCTGCATCTTCTGAGAATATGCGTTCACATACGTCGCCAACTCCTGATACGATGACTCGATAAAAGGTTCCAGTTTCTCCTCGCAGACCTTGTTAAGTAACGATACAACTGTTGCTTTTTCGCCAGATTTAGAACTAAGAAATTTAGAAACAACAGGTCCAAAATTAATATAGATTGAGTCAGTGTCGGATGCAATGACATAATCCGTATCTGTAGTTTGTAACAGGTTATTTAGATACCCATTTACCTTATTCTCAATCCAACGAATAGATGTTTGTCCTGAAAGTGTAATGGCTTCTGCGTTTGCAAGTTTGAAGAAACGGAAGTATTGGTTACCAATTGCACCATAGCAAGAGTTCAGTGCAATCTTACGAGCCATCTGGAAGTTGTTGTACTTGGCAATATCTTTCTCAAGTTGTTTGGTGGGACTCTTCTCATACTCCTGTTTCGCCTGAAGCATCTTCTTCTTGAAGATCTTACGTTCTGCGTACATCTTCTCCATCAACTCAGGCATGAACCCTTTGATGTCCTTACGGAACATTGCACCGTTGGCACAGACCGCATAGTCCTTGTACATCTCAAAGGTGATCTCCTTGTTCAGGATCCTATCGATAGTTGCAGAGGGATGTTTCTCCTCCACAAGGGTCTCAGGAGAGATGTTGTACTGCATCATCAGGTGAGGATACAGGGAGTTCAAGTCAAACGACACCACCCAGTCATAGACACCAGGGACAGGTTGTTTCACGTAGGCACCCTCATACCTCTCAGACTTCTCCGAACGGTCACGGGGAGGAATTACAATGTTTCTCTTCTTGAGATAGTTGTAGATGATCGTATCCCACATACGAACCTGATACATCACATCGACAAAGTTCACCTTGGCGTCATATGCCATGGTCAATGCCAACTCAATCAGTTTCATCTTGTCTTCCATACGGTCAACAAGTTCCACGTCAATGATGTTGTAGTCTACAAACTTCTTCCAGTTACCTGTGTAGAAATCTTTGAAGGTATCAAACTCACTGTGATCAAGTTTCTTCTGACCAAGTTCAACTTGAGCGATATAATCCAGTCGATAACTCTCTTGGTTTGTGTAAGTAAACTTTTTATACAGTTCCAGATAATCAAGTGTAGTGACACCAGCAATGTCGAAAGTATTGAATTCACGACCCATGATCGTAATCTTTTCTTCACTGATGATACCCCACGGAGAAAGAAGTTTCATCTTCTTAGTTCCCATGATCCGATCAATACGACCACAGAGATACGGAATGTCATACAGACGACAGTTCCAACCAGTCACAACCTCAGGAGGATTTGAACTCCACCAATATAAGAATGAGTTGAGCATTGCAACTTCATCCTCAAAGTGATAGTAAGTCACATTGTCCTGTGTAGGAGTATATGGCTTTCTACCCCAAGTCTTAATCTGCTTGGTTGCGTAGTCCTGAATGGAGATGGTCAACAACTCCTCAGAACAAGAATCAGGATCAGGGAATCCCTCCTCAGATTTAACCTCGATGTCGATCGTTACAAGATTGATCTTCTTAATATCAAACTTGATCTCATCTTCAGGATATTTGTCAGAGATGTATTGAAAGACATAACGGTCATTACCGTAGATCTTGAATCCATCTACATCTTCATATTTCTTGTAAAATTCTCTACAATCTCTTACCGTACCTGGTTGAATAGCTTCTACATTTTCACCCTCAAGAGTTTGATACTCAGTCTCTCGATTTGATTTTACAAACAGAGTGGGAGAATACTCTTCTTTGAAGATGACACTCTGTCCATTTTCATATCCACGAACCAGGAAGTTGTTACCAACGACCTGGATATTCGTATAAAATCTCATTTAACCAGGTCTTCGTACTTCTCGATCAGTTTACTATTGGGTTCTACGATAGTCAAGATCTTATCGGAATGGATCATGAACGTATTCTGTCTCGTAAGGTCAACCAGCCATGGAGACAACGTACCATCCTCACTCAGTTCAAATGGTTCAATCAATTTACAATCAGGTTCTCCTAGATCAGTGGCTACCTCCTCAATCTGAGTCAGAATAACTTTATCAGTTGTTAGAATCAGAATTTTTAGGTTGTTCATATTTCTCTACTCCGTCAGCATACATTTTAGAAAGTTGTTCAATGGGTTCAGTGATAGTCACAACCCAGTCAGATACCACAGGGATCATCTTTTCTTTACTCAGTGGCATCCATGGAAGAAGTTGAATCTTCGAAGGAACCCTAGAAGATCCTTCAGTCTCTGTCAGATCACTTACAAGATTGACACGACAAGGATATTTAAGGTAGTAACCAACAACCTTTTCCTCAACAACCATCTCCTGAACGTCTGCGACTACATCCTCTCCAGACTTCAGAAGTAAAAGTTTTACACTCATGTTTCTACAGTTTTTCCTACATTAATTATACCAACAAAAAAGGGAGGTGTCAACTGGATTGTGCCAGTTACCTCCCCGTCTGCGGCGACGATATTCAGTTTTATTTATTCAGTTTTTGGGAGTGAGTGAAAATGCCCCACCCATAACTACTCCGAAGATTGCGATTGTTGCTAAGATTTCCATAGGTCAGGATGTATTATGGTAGTACAGGTGAGAGAACTGCCCAACTAAAAAGAGAAGATACAGTTCCTAACAAAAGAGTGGCGGTAGTGAAATTCATAATCCGTCCTCCAAGTTACATAATTATATAGAAAAAAGTGTATCATAGTGATACACTTTTGTATCAACGACTACGTATTAATACTTATCCTGTTTTGATTTAAAGATAGTCTTTACGTTGATGATGTTCTGGAATTACTTTGGTGAGCGTAATTGACAGAAGTCCGTCTTCAAATACGACGTTGGAGACCTCAGTGTCGTCAGCGAGGGTCCAGGATCGTTCAAAGTTTCTTTGAGCCAATCCCTTGTGGATAAATGATCCCTCTTCATCAGGTGATTCTTTCTCCCCCCTGACAAAAAGTTTTCCATACTCGGTGTAAGCATGTACCTGTTCCCTCTTAAATCCTGCTAATGCAATTTCTAATCTAGTTTCTGTACTATTTACTTGGATTACATTATACGGAGGGTAATTATGTACCGAAGTATTAAAAACTCTTTCAAAATATTCATCCATTCCAATTGAGTTCTTTGCAATTCGATCCATCAACTGATCCAAATTGGCAGCATTATACTTTGCTAGTGTCATGTGACTTCTCCTTTTAAAGCGAGAGTGTGTTGTGTAGACCCTTACGGCGTCCAGTACTAATTATAACAGATACGAAAAAAGACAGTGTAGTAATAACCACACTGTCTTATGGGGGTTTCCGATTGTAGAGTGTGCCGCACGAAAGACACGTATTATTTATTCTCCCTCTTCGGTCTTTCCTCTCTTACCAATGTTGTACTTCTGTTCCAAAGTCCAGTCCTGTTTGTCTTTGTAGGACAGTACTTTGATCTGATTCAATGGTGCGATATCAATGATTGAATCTTCATTGATGATAGTAATGAGTCCCCAATCAGAAAGAAGCTTAGTAATACGATTCCTACGCTGAACATCATTAATAGTAAGGTTAGCGTATTTCCCATCTAGGGCAAACAGTTCCTTAAAGTGAACAATGTAATACTTACCTTGCTTATGAAGGATATGGCAAGACTGATACAGCTTCTTTTCTTTCCTAGAAGCAACACCAATACGAGTCAGAGTCTCTCTTACTTTGAGAAAGTCATCAGGTTCATTCAACCTGATCTCAACCATTTTTTCTTGAGACCAAGTTACCTGAGGTTCAGCAGTTTGGGTCATTTCGTTCCACCAGTGTCAAGTCGTTGTTTGATAAATTCAATTTGTTCATTAGACAGAATTTTCAGTACTTGAGATGCTTTCTCATTATTATAACCATAATAACGTTTTACATACTCTAAATCTGATACCTTCTCTTTTCTAAGCCAAGGAGAGAATCTTTTCTTCTTTCTCAGAATATTTATATAAAAATTATATTGCATGTCCTTATCTAAGAAATGATACCTATTCATTTCGTTAGAAAACAACACACAATCCAAGTGACCTGACAGACACTTATTAATAATAAAGGGAGGATATTCTCTTGCTAGAGTGGGGTCTTCATCGAGAATATTCTCCTTGTTAAAGTTGATTGAATTCAACCAATCTTTCAATTCCATATCAAAGGATCAACTTTTTACTAGGGGTTTTCAATGGAGAGAACATCTCCTCATACTGTTCTACCAGTTCGTCATTAACGTTGGCAGTATAGACAATCCCCTTCTTATTGATCTCCAGTTCCTTCTCTTCACGTTTCAGAAGTGGAGCATAAGGTGCAAAACCAAGACGACCATCACCTTGATTAAATGCAACAATAGGATTCATGATAACAAGACTATCCTCTTTATTCTCAAGGACATCTGCAACCACATCCTCACCAGAGGACATACGAAATACTTTGACGTTCATAATTTTGTTCGATAATGATTATATTTTCAGCCACCGTCAACTTGACAGCCAATAAGGGCACCACCAACTACACCAGTTGGGATTGACCAGATCCAGTTCTTCTTCGTGGCTAGAGTTCCACCAGCGGCACCACCAAGAATACCACCAATGATAGAACCTTCGACACACGAATTGTCATCTACATCACTCTGAGGAGTGTAAGGTTGTGTTCGAGCTTGGTTCTCACAAGGAACCTCAACTCTCTCATTAAACTTTTTTACGTACCCAGGACTATTACGTGTACCTGGAACATACTCTTCACGGTAAACATTCTTATAACATTTGGTTTGTTGTGACCCACCTGGTTGATAATAGTTCTCAGCCAAGACTGGGATTGGAACAAACAATAAGGCCATTACTGCGAATACTTTGTTCATTTGAAGTTACACTCCACCATGATTTCAGTTAGACAAGCCAACATATTTATTTCTTGATCCGCGACGAAAGAACTTTGATACTGATACTTAGCAATAATGAGAACAGCAGCAGCGATCCCACTACCATCCAACTTTGAATATATTGCGTCGTAAACACTACGAAGAAGAACGTGAGGGTCATTATCAAGATTATCCACGACCCACTTCCTGACCTTTGGAAAATCTTTGTCCTTAAGGCTTTTGAATAAATCATCGGTTTTTACGTTACTAAAGGCAGCAAGGATACCAGAGTCAATCTTACCACTGACAGAGTATCGTTGGAGTTCATTAAGAACTCGTCTCCAATCAGGGAAGTGTTTCTGGATTAGTTCGACAAGAACTTTCGGATCATATTCCACACTCTCTGTCTCAAGAATAGTCCTGAGACGCGTGAATAACTTGGCTGCAAGTTCTTGTCGTTCTTTTCCTTTGATAGAGAAATCGACAACGGCGCACCTGGAGTGGAGCGGTTCAATAATTTTGTTCTTGTAGTTACAGGTGAAGATGAATCGACAGTTACCAATAAACTCCTCAGTAAATGCCCGTAGACAGAGTTGTACATCTGGGGTCGTGTTATCTGCCTCATCAATGATGATGACTTTGTGTTTTGCAGTTGATGAAAGTGAGACGGTCGAAGCGAAATTCTTCGCATTGTTTCTGACCGTATCGAGAAAACGTCCCTCATCGGATCCGTTGATGACATAATAATCTACTCCAAGTTCATGGCAAAGTGCTTTGGCCACCGTGGTTTTACCACAACCAGGAGGACCAGATAGAAGAAGGTTTGGAACCTCACCTTTCTCTACAAATTTTTGAAATGTATTTTTGATCCCATCAGGAAGAATACAGTCCTCAATAGTTTGGGGTCGATAAGACTCAACCCAAACGAATTCATTACGACTCATCAAATTTCCTCAATTCAAAAGAACCGTCTTTACGGTCAATCCATTCTAACATATCACCCTCTTTCCATCCAGTAACTTCAAGTAGTTCTGGAGGAAAAGTCAATACACCATCATCATCAATAGTAAGTATTGTTTTCATACCCAATCAGGTTTACGATCAGGAATACGTAGATAATTATCTTTTACCCAAGGTTTAGATGCGATATACATTTTGTACGCATCAAATGTAGAAATACTTGTATCATACTTGAATTCTTCAGGCATGGCACGAACAAACGGTGTGTGTGTTCCACTTCTTCCTGTAGGATCACCTGTAGGAAGTATTTCTTTTGCTGCAAGAAGAGAATGAAAACAAGTATGAGTTTTACCATACCTCATCTTGTATTCATCACACAAAGCGATACCGTGGTGAAGTAACCATTGCCAGTTCATCACGAACTCACTTGCCCAGATGGTACAGGGGTGGTTACGGAAGGCACCTTTCTCGGTGCTGTAAGGGGTTCCGTCGGCCTTAGGGATGGTTCCAAACCCATGACCCCATTTGTCTGAACAGACGATAGACAACATCTGACAGGTCTCTAGAGGCATCTTGACAATATGTTTGTCAGGAAGAACTTTGGCAGACTCCCATGGACATTCACTGGTTACAAAAATATTCATTCCAAAGGTCTCTTGAAAGTTTCAGAAACTAAATCAGTTGCACCCATTGCCTCGTACATATAAGTTGCACCAGACCTTGGGTTTGTGTGCTCACCACATGTAAACACATCACAGACTGCCATACCATTCTCAGGCCATGTGTGGATTGAGATATGTGACTCTGCAAGTAGAGCAACGGCAGTAACTCCTTGAGGTTGAAATTTATGGGATTGAATACCAAGGAGTGTACTCTCTGACAACGAGGCAGCATTCGCAAGAACGTTACGAATGTGAGCCTCATCATCTAATAACCCAAAAGGACAACCCTTCAACGTGAAGAGTATGTGTCTCATCAGCCGAAAGTGGAATCAGGTTCCAGAGCGATATAATAGGTCACGTCGATGTTCTGATTCTGGAAACGGGACAGAAGTTTTTCTGACACAACCACGTCGTAGTTACCAGGAACAATCTTCAGATTCTCTTCTTTGAAGTTGAATACAAACTCATTCTCAGTCTCACCAACGATGATGGAGAAGTCATTGGAAGTATCATTCTTCTTGTCACGTGCAACAAGTTTGATGACACCAGCTTCACCGATGACGGAGATATCGGGGAGTTGATAGACAGATGCAGCCTTCTTCAGTTTCTCCAGTTGTTGACTGGTCAGTTGGAAACAAACATCCTCAGTCGGAAGAGTGATCTCTTTCTCAGGAGGTGCAACAATCACAGACGGATCTGCAAAGAAATACTTAGAACGGGAACGACCTTCTTTGATCACAACGTACTGATCATTGTCAAAATCAAGATCGGGACTTTGATGAAGAGACAGACCATTGAGGAACTGGTTCAGATCGTAGATACCGAAGTCTTTAGGGAACTGTTCGGATACATTGGCTTCAACCAGGATGTTCTTCATCACTGAGATAGAACGCAGTTTCTGTCCCTCTTTGAACAGGATAGACTGGTTGATCGAAGAGAAGTTCTTCAGGAGAGATACAGTAGATTCAGAAAGTTTCATAATTACCTTTTGGTTGCTTGTTGATGCCAGAGAAATGATACAGGAGGATACAATAGTGGATTGCTTTGAGGATGTCAAGTTTAGACTTGCCTTCCTTCTTACCAAACCGTGAGAGATACTTGATAGCGTTGGATCGACAGAATGCTTCTGAGTCACCGATACTATCGATCAGATCCAGTGTTTGAGTCTTGTTGTCGTTAGCATAATGTGCTTTGTACGTACCACCAAGATAGTCACGGATTTCTTTGAGGATTACATCCTCATCATATTTCCAGAAACCATTATCATTATTCAAATTCAAATCCATGGTAAATGTGTTCTCATATTGTTCTTTTTTGAGTTTGTCTGTCCATCCATCATTGTAGGCAGAGGGGGTGTACTCAAACCCCCCATTTGCACTGACCCAATCTAAGTCATTCATCAAATCATATAATAAGGACCATGAATTCATTCTATCAACTTTCCATAGTGTTGTCAACATTAACGACATCAATACTGTCAGTATTCATGGCGAAGTCTGCGTCCACTTTGTCATATAGTTCCAGAAATGCTGCTTTGGTTTCATCATCGAATCGATTGATACAGACTTGAATGGCTTTGGCTTTGTCACCAAAGATAGAGTATGCACGGACGATATGAACCAGACGACGGGTAGAGATAATCTCATCAATACCACCATCGTAGAAGGTCTTACGAATGATGTCAGCCCAGTCTACCAGGTGCTTACAGAAGTCTTTGTCATCACAACCAGACTCAAGAATTTTCTGTTCTGTAGCAGGAGTCGGGTAAGACTGTTCAAAGGTCACACAGAAACGCTCAAGGAATGCTTCGTTGAGAACATTGGTACCAATGAACCGACCATCTTCAGAACCTTTACCCTTAGTGTTGGCAGTGGCAATGACTTGGAAACCTTCGGCAGGTTTGACAAACTTACCAATCTTCTTAAGGAAGACACCCTTACCTTCGAGAATAGATTGGAGACACAGGATCTTGTTAGATGCCAGGTCAACTTCATCTAGAAGTAGTACAGCTCCCCTTTCCAGAGCCTCGATGACGGGTCCGTTATGCCAAACAGTTTCACCATTAACAAGACGAAAGCCACCAATAAGATCATCCTCATCAGTCTCGATCGTAATGTTGACACGGATCAGTTCCCTCTTGAGTTGGGCACAAGCCTGTTCAACCAAGAACGTTTTACCGTTTCCAGAGAGACCCGTAATGAATGAAGGGTAGAAAAGACGGGACTTAATAATTTTTTTGATATCGCTGAAGTTACCAAAAGTGACGAAGGAATCATCTTTCTGAGGAATCAGGTCTTGTTCGATTGCAGGAAGAGCAGCAGGTGCTTGATAGTTTTGTTCCAGTTTCTCTTGAACCGTCAGGTTCCACTTACCACGACCAACTTTGTAGTCATTGAGTTTCTTAGTGACAGTCTGATAACTTACGTCATTCATGGCACACCATCCACGAATATCACCAGTGGTGACCTCAGGTCCGTAGGTGTCTTGAAGAGAAGCAATGATAGAAGAAGTAGTGAGTGCCATAACGTGGTGTGTGTTCAACATAGCTATAATACGACAAAACCACCCGTCTGACCGAGTGGTTGTGACAGTTGTCCGATTGGCTCAACTGATGATGTCAACAAACTGACTCAATACTTTCCTATTTAGAGACTTGGCATTGAGATTTTTGACAAACGCAGATTTGATTTTTGCCTTGGATGCTCCTTCTTCTACATCAAACTCAGTGTCATTATCAAGAGAAGAGGAAAGAATACCAAAGTAAGAAGTATAGCCACTAGTCTTGATTGCTACAGACTTATCCTTTTTGATCTTCTTGTAGGAATCTTCTGTCATGGTCCTATCATAACGGCGACAAAACCCTTTGAAATCGGAGTTACTTGACAGACGGAAACCAATCACATTGACACCAGGATTCATTTGTTTCAAGTCCTCAAGAAGAATCTCAGTGAACTTGTAAAACTCTGAGTTAATTTGATAGGTATGTCCAGTCTTACGATTACGGAGGTAATCACCAACGTAACAACGACCAGAACCCATACGTTCATCATCATAGTAATGATTTGTCTTGTAATAAGGAAGGGGATTTGCCTCACCATCAGTCAGAATTACAGTGTTAACCTTTTGAACTTTATGTTTCTGTTGGAACTGAGGAATGATTTTGTGTAGACAAACAATAGCCTCATTCAAAGGTGTACCAGAAAGACTATATCCGTGGGGAATCATATAATCTACCCAACGAACAGTAGCATATACAATACGCCACAGTGACTTCATCTGTTTATCAAGTTCTTTCTTGTTCACGTCACTGGTCAAGAAGTGAAGAAGACTGAAATCAGGACTTACAATCATATCAAACTCTTTGACCTCTTGAATAGGACTATCAAGATAGGCTTGAAACTTAGAATCTTTCAGGTAACTGTTAGTAAATGCATAAACATCAAAGGGAATATTGACCTTATTACAGAACATAACCAGATTGAACAACTGTTTGGTAGTTTCAAGCAAACAATCAGCCATGGAACCAGACCAATCCAGAATAAAGATTAGACCGTGGTTTTTACCATCAGGAATGACATTCACCTTCCTGAAGAGATCTTCATTGTATTTGTAGGTATGGAGTTTAGTACAATCGAGAGTACCAGTCTTAGACGTGAATGAACGAGAGTAAGCATCGGCAGACTTCTTACACTCAAACTCCTTCACAAGATAGTTGACTTCTTTCTGTGCAGACTTCTTGTATTTTTCATACTCTTTGTCAGCAATATCAAAGTTTCTTGGTTTCGTCGTCCTCGTCTTTTCACAGTATGCATCGTAATACTCTTTTAGAGTCAACTGATCGATCCAAGATTCATTCAGTTCTTCATGAATAGCTTTGTTAGATACAATAACCTTTTCAACATCAACAGATGGGACCTCAAGATAACTTGAAGATGGCGTACCAGGTTTGATATCACCATTAAATTCTTCTTTACCAGACTCAAACATGTCGTCAGTATGAACTTCAAGATCGGGAGAGTTCTTATTCATACGACCCTCTGACATATCTTCAAGTTCACCAAAGTTCTCTTCATTCTCTTCTTCACGACGTTCAGCTTCTTCTTGCATCTCTTCATGAGTCATTTCCTCACCACCTGTATTAGACGGATTAGGAAGAGAAATTGCTTCAGGTTTTTTATTGTCAAAACCACCCTTCACAAACTTGAAGAGTTCTTCGGCAACCAGAACAGCATCGGCAAAGGTTTCAGTATTTGCCATCATGTCAATGAACTTCATCTCTTCATCAGAGATAGGAATCTCAACGAAGTTACCAATCTTGAAGTAAAGATTGGCACGGTCAGCCAAATTGAATGTAGACACATCCTGTTCTTCGAGACCAAAGAAATCATCTTCTGCGAGTTCTTGATAACCTTTGTAAAAACTTTTCGCCAGACCAGGATACCGACGTTTCATCAGTTTCTCAATACGTGCATCTTCGACAACGTTGACAAACTGTTTAGGAATACGATCTTCCCAGGACCAATCATTAGGGGTGAACAGAGCGTGTCCAACCTCATGACCCACCAACATATCGTATACAGTGTTAGACGCTCTCTTCCACATCGGGAGGGTCAACACACGACGTTCTACATCAAACTGTGCGGTCTCCACGTTACGGTTCTCAACCACCATGTTCTCAGTGGCTAGAAGTTTGGCAAGTTGGGATTTGATTTCGTAATTGATCATGGTGGTCTGTCTCGATGTAGCTACAATACAACGAAACCCACCTGTTTCACGGGTAGGTCGGACAGTTTATATATTGGCACATGCACCAAACCCGACCTTTTAAGGGGTCGGGTCTTCGGTCAGTATTCTCCGTTTAAAAATTAATCTGTTGTTAGGACGTGTCTGCAGAACCTCCTGGCGGAACTATCTATGATACCACATTCTGAAATGCATTGGAAGTATTCGGATACTTGATCATATTTGTCATCAACAGTTAGTTTTTCATCCCACTCCCAGGATGCAAGTTCATTACGTGAGACAAGATTTTTCATCATAACCTCCAAATCACATATTATATAGAGATGTTTGTGTAACTTCACGAACATTTGTGTGATTGTTACTTTATTAAATTTTTCTTGAGAAACCTTTATGTTTTTCGAACTTGACTACGTTTTCAAACTTATCGTCCATACCAGTTTTGTGACTGATAACGAATATGTTTGCGTCTTTGATAGTGTATCGAATAATTTTAAGGAACTCATCTGTTCCAAAACCGTCTAGTGAACTATCGAAGACCTCATCCATAATGAGGAGATTTGTATTGACTGAGTTCTTGACCCTTGCAATTTCCCTCCAAGTGAATAGTAGTGCTAGGTCAATTCTCATTTTCTCCCCTTCACTAAATGACGGATAAGAAAAGTCTTCGTGAATGGGAGATTCTACAGTTTCGTTGAATTCTTCATCAAGTTTGAAATTAATGTAAAAGTCCATCATCTGTAGATACTTATTAACTTGTTGGTTGATAAGTGGTAGATACTTTTTGATGATCTTCGCTTTTACACCACCGTCTTTAAGTAGACTATAGATGAAATCGTGGTAAGAAATATTGTCCTTGTGCTTTACCAGTTCATCATATGTCTTATCAAGACTATCTCTTAAGGTTTCTAACTTCTCATGCTCAGAATTTCGGTTCTCGATCTGACTGGTAACAGTTTGAATTTCTGATTCCAGTCCCCTGATCTGTCGTTGAAAACCAGAGATCTGTACATTGAAAGAAGAAATGTCATTAAGTGTTTCTGAGATTTTAGTGGATACAGTTTTAAAATGTGATTCCCTCAGTTCTTCATCTTTAATCGCCGATTGGAGTTTTTCAAACCCTTCTCTGAGCTCTTCTGCCTTAGATTGGGAATCACTAATTCTATTTACTCTAAACAACTCCTCAATGTCCTGATTACAGGTAGGACAAACCGTATTCTCAGTAAAAAATTTATGTTCCTTGACAATACTTTGTATACGTTGAGACAGTTTACCTTTGATACTACCAAACTCCCTCAATCTCTCCTGAGCATCATCAACAGTTTTCAACTCCTTTTGGAGGTACTCCAATACTTCTTCTTGTTCAAAACTCTGTTTGAAGCATCTCTCAATTTCTTGATTCAGACCCTCAATCTTATCAGTCTTCTTCTTGATAGTATCTTTACTCTGACTCTCAATCTTTTCGATAAAGTCTTTTTGCATATCGACCTTATCTTTCAAGTTCTCCTTCTTCAGTTCTAGAGTCCTGACCTCATCACGGATACCACGAATCTTACCTTTGATGACATCATTCATCGAAGAGAAGATCTTAATGTCCAATAGATCTTCTACCACTTCTCTACGTGCAGAGGTGGGAAGTTGCATGAATGGAACAAAGGTAGAAGAACCCAGGATCACAATCTGTGTGAATGACTTGTAGTTCATCTTCAACACATTCTGTTCTAACCACTTCTGTTGATCTAATGCAGATGCAGATTGATCTAACTCTTCATCATTACGATAGATCTTGAAGATGTTTGGCTTGATTCCACGTTGAATCTTCCACTGAACAGAGTTCACATCAAAGTCAATCTCCACAAGACAAGCCTTCTCGTTTGTAGAGTTGATCAACTGTGCCTTATTGATCTTACGAAAAGACTTACCATACAGAACAAAAGTCAGTGCATCAAGAATGGTGGACTTACCTGCCCCATTAGAACCAATGATTAATGTCGTACTTGTTTCGTTAAGATTGACTTCTGTTGGGTGGTTCCCCGTTGATAAAAAGTTTTGCCACTTAATCTTTTTGAAAACTATCATATTCAGAATCAGGAGGAATCACAATGTCGTCTGAGGTTATTACAGTATATCTGTGATCATGCATCTCACAGGTCTTGATCATTATCTCATCGTCTACTTCTAACACATTCATCTCAGGGTAGTCAAGTTCTTCCAGTTGTATGGCATATCTTTCTGCGTCGTCTTCTTCACAGAAGATATAAAGAACCTGTTCACCCTGTTCATCAACTACAGAGTAGGCACCTTCTTTTTCTTTACCAGCAACTGTAATGATGAACATTATACGACCTCACATGCCTCTTGATATATTTCTTTAATGAGAGACTGAATTACTGTTTTATTTAACTCAGTTTCAGATTCATCAATATACCGACTGAGGATAGACATCGTATCTTCAGACTCTTCTGCTTCAAACTCCTCTGACTCATCGAGTTGGAAGTTCTCTACAATCTTCAGATCAGCAACACCAGAGGTATAGAGTTTGTCGATGAACTTCTCAAACTTCTTAGTGTCTGTCTTCTTTCTTACGATGACCTTGACGATCTTATTCTCATACTCAGAGGTATTAAATGTCTGATGATCAGTGTCTTCGTAGAAGATCTTGTAGAACAGTCTGTGAGGATTGTTTATGGATTGATGTTCCAGGGATTCAGTATCAAAAATAGTGAAGCCTCTGGGACTTTCGACATCATTCCAGAACATTTCATAGGGATTACCAAGATAGTACACGGTCCCATTGTCGGATCGAGAGTGATAATGTCCCGAAAAGACTTTCCTGAACTTATCAAAGGCTCTTGCGTCGTGACCGTGCTCCATGATGTGGCCAGGGGTTGCGACAAACCCGTTAAGTTCGAGGTGTCCCATTGCGACTGGACACTTTGTCTTCTTGATAATGTTGTTGGTTTCTTTTTCGTTTTGTTCGTTGATCCAAGGAAGGAATAGAATGGGTAGATCACCCACAGATACTTCTGTAGGAGAAGAATAAACCTCAACATTATCATATTCTTTCAGGAGAAGATCAACAGCATTGATTTCATTTGTGTTCTTGTAGTATGCATCATGATTACCAACCATCAGATGCATCTTGATACCACGTTCCTTGAGAGGATTGAACACAACTCTCTTTGCCCACTTCAGTGATTTGAATTCAATACCCTTTCGGCTATCAAACGCATCACCCATATGAATGACAGTATCAATACCTTCTTTGTCTATGGTTGGAAAGAAGACATCGTTGTAGAACTTTTCAAAGTAATCGTGAAAGAGTTTAGAACCTTTACGAGCACCGTAGTGAGTATCAGTTATTATTGCAACACGCATCTTTATTGATATTTTTCTAAGTATAACACTGCAGCACGTAATCTGTCAAGGTTGTCACCCAGATTACCAAGGCCTCTGTTACACATACAACACAACAATCCTCTTACTTCACCTGTGTCATGGTTGTGATCTACAGCAAGTCTCCTACCACTAACACACTCTTGATTACAAATGGCACAGACACCACCTTGTTTTTCAGACAATGTGTTGTAATGTTCAAGGTTGATATCATAGGTTCTCTTTAGGTAGTTCTCAAATATTACCTCTTTGTTTTTTTGGTAATACTGTTGTTCCTTTTTCTTTTTGTTTGCCCTGTCATACTGAGCCTTGAACTTCTCAGGGTTGTCCTCCCTCCACTTTTTTACCTTCTCAGCCTTATTCATCAGTATCAGTAAAACTGTACTATTTATTGATATGGATGTCTAGGGTTAAACTCTTCCATGGGTTGGGATTTAGTCAGATCTCTACGACCTTGGTTCTTGATGACAATGAATGCATCTTTGTTGTACTTACGAGTACCAATAGGTGATTGCCACTTCTTATTGTACTCTTCACCAACATCAATACCAGAGACAGCAGTTCCACCAATCTCTACACTAATCTCGTCAAGTTCATCCCAACCAAGGGTATTGATTGCTTGCAGTATTTGAGCTTTCACTCTCAAAGGGTTGTACATAACACGTTCTTCTGGATCCAGTTTTCCAATCATGAATTTCTCAATTTTTGATGCACTGCATCTTTAATACTATTATAATCAGAGTAGTTACCACTGTCAAGATCGTTGGCATCAAAGACTTCATCGAAGTCAGTTCTTTCTAGGATCTTGTTCTTGATCTCTAACTGTTTCTTCTCTTGAGAGATCCTTCTCAGGAATGCATAGTAGATGATCTGAGTAAAGTATGCAAAGGGGTTCTTTGACTTCTCAGGATTAAAGTTATGAATATATCTCACACAGTTCTCAATACCATCACAAATCATGTCATCTTTGAACATGTAGTTGACAAAGTTTGGTTTGTATGACAAGTGATTTGCAATCTTCAGAAAGCACTCACCAATGTAACGAGGAATTTCTGGTTTGGGTTCATCATTGAGTTTTGCTTTCTCCACTCGTGCAAAGTAGTTCTCAAGTGCGTTCAGAAACTCCTTGTTGTTTACATAGTGTTCTGCATTTCTGGGTTTAGGCATAATGGTTAGTTTTTGTTGTTTTTATTATACCAGAGATATCAAGTGTTGACAAGGTATCAAAAGCCATATAGACTAGGCTTGTCCAGGATGATAGATAAGTTATAGGTACTACTAAGAGGACTTATAAAGCTTCTCCAAGACTTCCTTCGTATCCCTTACATTCCCTAAGTAACCCATCCTTCTATCTAACTTAGCAAAGTTACCTTGGTTTGCTTTTCTAATGTAGTCTTGATAGTTCATAATCATTTCAATGTTCTCTGATTCAGACATTGTGAGAACATCTTCTAGATTAATTACAAATAGATCTTCATGTGAAGTCTTTAACCATGGTTCAAACTTGTAACCAGTAATTGAACCTCTTGTTTTAATTGGTTGAACACAAATAGGATGAGAGATGAGAAGCATAGTTCTATCATCTTCATCAGATGCTGCTACCTTACAAAAGATTTCATCACCACATTTGAGTTTGATTGTTGCGTAAAAATCATCCTCTATCATACAATCTCCTTTTTCTAGTCTTTTATGTCAATAGTATAAATGTCGTAATTGAACTGTTCTGAAACATAAATCTTCACTCTTTCAATAAAGTGATTCAATGTGTAATTCTTTCTTGATCCAATAGTAAAGTCATCTGCAATATCATAAAGTTTTGCACTAACCTTATCTTTGCCTTTACGTAGGACTCTACCAATACTTTGTAAGTTTCTTACTCTAGATTTTGATGGAGAGGCAAATATTACGTTATGAAGGTTCTTAATATTAATACCAGTACTGAATGTTCCGTAAGATGCAACGATGATAGCGTCTTTTTCTTTTTCAGTAATCTCCCTTACTTGTTCTCTATCCTCAGCATCTACACCACCATGAATAAAAAATACTTTACGGTCTTCACTTACCTTTTTATTTATTAAGTCAAATAAGATGGCACCATGAGCCTCCACTCTGGAATACAGCACCAGACTATTACCATCTAAATCTCTGACTAGATTTGTAATAAAATTATTCCTCTTCTCATGTGATATCAGATATTGAATCTCATCTTCATAAGTATCAAACTTCTTAGGACGATACTTCAGAACAAGACACTGAATATCAAGTGCAGCAAGGTGTCCTTCCTCTTGTAGTTTCTTTGTTTGAGTGACTTTATATGATGGACCAAAGAGTCCCTCTAACACCCATTTATGGGTCTGAGAGCCGTCTAGTGTCCCCGTAAACCCATATCTATACTTAGCATGATGTAACTTGTCCATAATGCCAATAAGAGATTTACTCTTAAAAAGGTGGGCCTCGTCACCAATCACAACGTCATAGTCTTCAAAGAACTTACGATCTAACTGATAGACAGATTGCCAAGTAGTAATTGTAACTTCATTTGTATTGACTCTCTCACGTCCAGCATAGATTCTGTGACAATGATTCTCTGCATCCCAACCATATTGTTGGAAGTCCTTGAACATCTGTTCTACAAGAGATGTGGTAGGAACAACCAATAGAATTTTATTACCACGTGCAACGTGATATCTCACCACAGAGTAAATCATAAAAGACTTACCAGACCCTGTAGGAGAGATGAGTAGTTTTCTGTTATACCTTAATGCTTCGTATACACCTTCTACCTGATAATCACGAGGACTGATACCAGGTGATATACTTTCCATATAATCTTTAGTACCACCTTGACTTACAAAGTCATTCACTTCAAATGGTGGACCGTAGAATTTATTATTTAAAAACTTATACGTATATCCTGCACTCTCACAGAACGCAATAATCTTATCAAGAAGACCCACATAGATTCTCTTGGTCTTCATATTGAATAAATGAACAAATCCATCCCAGTACTTACTCCGATACTGGGGCATGAATTTTTTATTTGGAACCTCAAAGGTGAACCTATCTCTCAGTTCATACTCGATGTGTGGTTCTGTCGTAATCTTTAGGTAAACTTCGTTTACCTTTTCTATAGTCAAATCAGCCATACATGTAGGTTCTCACCTACAAGTATTTATTACATATTTTCAAACTTATATTGTAAAACAATCCGATACAGAAAGTTTTTCATAAAATTTAGTCTTGCTTGTTCATCAGGATGACCACCAGGCCATTTCTCATAATGAAACTTCACAGAGTTGTAGATAAGATAGACATCTTCAATATCTAAATCTAATTCTACATAAGGTCTTTCTTCTTCCATTAACCTAACCCTGAACTAAATCTCATGAACTCAATACTGTTTTTGATTTGATACGTTCGATTAGTAATCTGTTTCAATATCTCTTCTATGTATCGTAGCATTACATCGTAGTATTCAATCTTCAACGAAATTCCTGAGAGTCTCTCATCAGCGTCCAGATATTTTTGCATAGTGTCTTTATCTCGGATCTTTTTGGGAAACGGATCTTTGACATAAACATCAGGGTCTGCTTTACCCGAATAGTATTCATATCTCTCGTGTCTTACATTCTTCTTTTGTTGTTCTGCTTTCTTCCTCAACAACATGAGGTTATTATAAATGTCATAATATTTGGAGTGCAGAACTGGAATGTTCAAAGACTCGGTATGTAAGTTGTCAATGTCAATTTTAGAATCCTTTTCCCACATCTGTTGAAGTGTAGGTAGGTCAATCATTTAGCAACACTCAAATGCTTCTATAGTATAGTTAGAATACTTGAAGGTGACATCAGCTGTCAAGTATTCCACATCAGTTCCTGTTGCGTCAAACTGAATGTCTGACAATGTGGTAGGGAATAAGTCCTTAAACTTGACCGCAAACACTGGTCTATTGATACCGTTCAGGATAGTGAGGGTTCCATCAGAGAACAAGTTAATCTCGCTGTTGGGTGTCTGTTTGACGGGACCAGTCTTTTGGAATGCATAAATCTCATCAAGACTTTCAGGGAAACCAATACCTCTTAACCAGGTTTGAATCTCCATATAGTTCTCAAGACCCGCATCAATCAAGAAACGAATTCTTAAGTCATTGAATTCTAAGATATCACCAGGTCTTGGAATTTGTCTTGTATAACTTGGTTGTACCAAAGTTCCCATGACAAGACCAGGTACATTGATTGCATTACCAAAGAACCCAAGTTTAGGTGCCCTGTTGACAGTGAAACTAAACCCAGTTGCCTGTAGAAAGTTTCTATCAGATATCTGGTTTGTAAGAGGTTGTGTCATTTTATTCGTTTACTACAAGACCTGCATACCTGATATATTCTTCTCTGGCATCAGCTTCAGTGGTGAATTGTTTTCTTTCTGAAAACTTATCTGTCCACTGTTCTCTACCTTTGTAATATACCTCTTTGTCACAGACCAATTTCTTAATAAAAGATGCCATCATCCTATAAGTGGTTTATGTGTATTTATTTGTATAAATTACCCAATATAGAAAACACTTGCAATAGAAGCTATTGTGTTAGCCGTTTGACTTGAACCTGGATACCAAGTAAATTCAAAATCTATTTCGTCATCTGCTGTAAGATCAGCGTAAAAAATATCAGTAAAGGTCCAGTGAGTATTACTCGAACCAGAAGACTCTCCACAATTGTGCCAACGATCGGTAAACACAGAAGGAGTACCTAATGCAGTTCCATTAACTCTTGGTACTACTTTCATTGCTCTGATTCTATATGCAGAACTTGCTATCATACCCTCTACAGTGCAATGTAAACGATATCTACCACTAAGTGGTACAACCAGTCTATTGCTACTAGTCGTAAACCCACCACGATTGAAAGCAAAAGTATTAAGACCTAAATGATGAGTAGAACCATCACCACCAGTTATGCTCTGGCTTAATCTGTATATCTGACACTCTGCATGATTATAAGTCTTGATAACACCACCAGAAAGAATATCCATTCTTTGTGTGTTATTAGTTCCAAAAATTAAACTATTATTTTCATAGTTCCAAAGATAACCAATACCAGCGTCAGTTTCTGATAAAAGGAGGCCAGCTCCAGCAGTAGAACCAGTTCCAGCATTCTTCAACTCAATTCTAGATTGATTATCGGATGTACCACCATAAACAACAAGTGTTTTTGAATTTGGAGTAAGACCAATAGTTGTAGTTCCAATGCCAATATTGCCAGAGCTGTCAATACGTACACGTTCTGAAGAATTTGTATATAAACCTAACTCATTATTAGCAGGATTACCAATAGATGCTCCTGTACCAATTACTACACCTTGTCTAGCAGTAATAATACCAATAGAATCTACACTGGTGACATCTTCATAAGTGATTGTACCTGCAATGGATACAGTATCATTTACCCCACCAATAGTAATCTTATTACCACTTCTAGGGTTAATATTATTAGTGAGAATATTTGACATCGATCAAAGATACTTTTCTTCTATTTATCAACGCATAAAAAAAGAGACCCTTTCGGGTCCCTGTATAGTCTCGTAATGAGGAAGGCTCACATGAGATTCTTGACTGCAACACGTCTGTAGTAACGGTTGGAGTTAACTCTGAGTCTGCCAAGACCTTGGTCAAGACCTTCAGCGAATGGGTTAGCAACGAGACCGTAACGAGTCTTGAAGCCAATTTTTGGCTGGAAGGTGTTCTCACCGACGGCACGAACCATCTGGAGAGGAACATAAGGGCAATAGAACAGACCAGCGTCATAAGGTGAAGAACCCTTATAACCGACGACATAGTACTGGTTACCACCGTTGGTTGCAGCGTTAGCAGCAGACAGGTTAGCAGAATATGGGTCGATGTAGACGCGGAACTTACCGTTGATAGTACCAGCGAAGGTGTTGCCAGTGTCGTCAACGTTCAGGTTAGCGTTGAGTGCTGGGGTGTAGTCGAGGATACCAGCCATGGTCAGTGCGGAAGCAACGTCTGCGGAACACAGAATCATGTTGCCCTTGCCACGACGAGTTCTTTGAGCAATCGCGTTAGCGTCTCTCTCGATCTGGAACAGAAGACCCTTGAACTTCTCAACAGACCAACGACCGTTGGAGTCAACGTCGAGGTCAAATACACCAGCAGTTGCAGTGTTAGAAACGGCACCTTGCTCAGCAGTCTTATAGATGGTTCTGATGACTTCGCGGTTGATTTCAGCAAGAATCTCAGTTGAGAGAATGTTTGCCAACTCAGCCTCAGCATTCAGACCATGGATTGCCTTGAGGTCTTGTGCCAGTTCCAAGGAGTACTCAGCCTTGAGTGCTCTTGACTTAGCGGTTACAGTGACTTTCTCGATCGAGAATGCCATCTGGTTGAAGTGATCGCCAGTACCTGAACCCAGGTTCTCAGCGTCACCAGTTACCATACCCTGGCCTACGTTGTAGCCAGTGGATGATGCAGTACCAACAGGGTTGAGTACTGAAGGGTTGGTACCAGACTGTGCGGTTGTACCCAGACCAGCATTAGCATCAGACATGCCTGCGGTCAGGTTGAAGCCGTCATCCTGACCAGAGAATGCGGTATCGACTTCGTTGTAGAAGGTCTCGGAGCCAGACTGGTTCTCGTAGCGAGATCTCATTGCGAAGATCAGGCCAGTAGGACCGTTCATTGGCTGAACGCCTGCGAGGTCATATGCGACCAGGTTAGGCATTGCGCGTCTGATCAGGGAGATCAGAACAGGGTCGAAACCAGCGGTAGGACCAGCGGCAGGTGAGTCAGCACCAAAACCACCAGATGCACCAGCAGCGTTAGCAGCGTTGGTTGGGGTTTCCATCAGGTTGATACCTGACTGGAATGCTTGCTCCTCACGGAGGAATTTTTCTTGGTTTTCGAGCAGGACTGCGGTTACAGCTCTTCTGTGAGTGTCCTTGATGGGATCAAGACCTTCATAGTCGAGAAGTGGACTCCACTTTTCCTGCAGATGTTCGGATTGAAACATTTGCTTTTACCTAATAGTTAGTTTGTTTGAATGAATGTTAAATTCACTTTTTGAATGCACCAAGTGCTCTCATGTACTGTTCCATACCTGTAGAGGTAGGAGCAGGGGTTGAATCTACACTTTCAGAGATTGTCTGAGGTGCTTCAGATTTCGCGGAAGGTGCCTTGGAGAAGTATGACTCCTTCAGGGTCTCCAGCTTTTCACGATATTCTTCTTCACTTTCAAACTCTACACTTTCAGCAAGTGAAGCGAGCTTCTCTTTCTGGGTCTCAGCAAGACCTTCAGAGACGATTGAAAGAACGGTGTCAGCAGTGGACTCAGCGAGTCTTCTGTTCAGACCAATGTTCTTCTCAATCTGCTCATTGAGTTTAGTCTCCATATCATCAAGTTTTTCTACCATGCTCTCAAGTACATCATATTTTTCTTCAGGGATAGTTACATAATGTTCTTCAAAAAGACCCTTCATGCCAGACAGGAAGGATTCAGTCATTTCGGTCTTGAGACCATGTTCGATAGCCAACTCATTCTCGGTCATCCACTCTTCGCAGACATATTCGAGATATGCGTCAACTCTCTCGGTGAGTTCACCCTTAAGGGCTTGTCTCTCCTCATCCAGACGCTCGGCATACTGGACTTCCAGGGATTCCTGGATTTCTTTGATTTTTGAGGTTAATGCTGCTTCAAAGATGACACGTGCCTTTTCTTTGAATTCTTCGGAGAGCTCTTCACCACCGAGGAGTGCATTTACGTCCTCTTCGATGTCAACAGTCTCTTCGGTAACTTCTTCTTCGGATACAATCTCTTCCTCTTCGAGGACTTCCTCTTCGGTTTCGATCTCTTCCTTAGCCATTTTCTTCATTGGATCAGCAGCCTTTGCACCCTTGTTAACTACATCACTAACAGTAGCGATCTTAGGCTCTCTGAGCTTTGCAGAATCGTTGTCTGGTTTGTAGTTCTCAGGGGTAGGACCACCGAGATCTTCGTAGGAAGTTGACAGGCCTTGGCCTGGGCTGGAAAGCTTGGGCATACCTTCAGCAGGTTTAGCGTTCGCGTTCACAGCAGTTTTAGATTGCTCCATTTCTTGTAAATCTCCACGAGACATTTGAAGTTACTCCGATTAACCTTTTTTAATCTATATTTATTTATAAATTGTATATTTCAATAACTTATCAAAGATTGTTTAAAAAGTTATTGAACAGATCAAGTTTCTTCTCATCAAGTTGACCTTGAGTTACAAGAGTGTTGATCTGCTTGTAGGTTTTCTTGGCGGCCTGTTCTCTGAGGATGCCACCATCCCAAACCCACTCTTTTCCTTCCATAATACCTTCAACGAAAGCATCTGGTGCAGAAGGATCAGCAACGATATCAGCAGCAGTTGCTAACATGAAGTCGTCACCAACAATGTTTACACCTTCTCTGGTTTGCTTGAGTGACCCAATACCTCTACTAGAAACACCCAATTTAACTCCTTCTCCGATGAGTGACTTCGCAATGTTACCCATTGGTGTTGATAAGATTTTTGCTTTACCAATGAAATTATTTCCGTCTTCTTTGAGTGAAATAATTTTGTGACTGACGCGATCAAGATTAACAGTCGGGCCGTCTGGGTGTCCGAGTTCTCCAAGAGCCCTCCCAGAATTAATATGGTTTTCTGTGTATCTTTGGACTTCCTTTCTCAGGCCTTCCATTTGATACATTCTGCCATTACGATTACAGATGTTACCCTGAAGGAAGATACCCTCAATGTACATATGTTTCTTACCGCCCTTCTCTTCGACGATAAAATCAACTGACTCGATTTCTTCTCTGATTAGTTTCATTGTTCTCAGGATCTTTGTACTTGTTGGATAAAGGCCTTACCTGTTCCAGATTCTGTCTTGACTGCAACTTTGAAAGACTTTCTCAATGTTGCGTCAGGTGATGTAAACACATCGGTGACAGAACTAGAGTTATAGTTAACAGTAATTCTTGTGCTGAAATAACCACCAACACCAGAAGTATTGTTGACAGCAGTAACTTCTTGATGCTCAAAGTCAAAGTTAGACTGACCTGAGACTGTAAGTGTAACCATGTCACCTACATCAAATGGGCTTCCAGTTCCCTGTGGGAAATCAATAGTAGTTGTAGTACCAGTTGTGATACCAACAACTTTCTGTGCTGATACAGGACCAAGAGAAATTTCTGCCGTATCAAAAGTAGGTACGTAGAAATGCTCGTTGGTTGCAGTAGGGTTACCACCATACGTCACATAAACACCAGCACTCTCTGCTACAATCCTTAATGAATCGCATTGCTGTTGCATTGCGCTAGATTGAGTAGAACCAGTGCCAGTGGTTAATGTAGTATTGATCCCTACGGGTCTAGAAGCTGACATTATGTTTCAATAGTTCTATAATACTTATTTATTATTCTTCGGTCTCTTCTTCAGCTTCACCATAAGAAGCTTCAGTTTCGATCTCTTCTTCTGCCTCAACTTCAGGTGCATCAAAGATGGATGCTGCTACGTTGGGACGGTTTGCTTCAATCTTTTCTGCACTTTTAGCAAAAAGGATATCCTTGATTTTATCACTAATCTGTGATGAAGACTCGTCGGGACTGACGAGCATATCCATAAGTTCGTCCATAAAAATAATGTATCTACAATTTGTATTTAGATTTCACCACCAGGAGGATTCTTGGTTGCACCAGGAGCCTCTGGATCTTTAGGTGAAGTTGGTGCCTGCATTGGGTCAATTGGTGCACCACCTTCAGGAGGCATACCAGGTGCTGGTGGCATACCTGTCATTGGATCAACCATAGCATTAGGATCAGGAATTACTCCATTTTCAATTTCCTTCTCAATCAATTCATCCTGTTCAATAATCTCTTCATCAGTCTGACGGAGAATATTTCTTCTTACATAATCCTGTGAGTAATACTTACCGACATAAGGTTCTGCAAGAGCAGCAAGGTTCAATCTCTCAGTAGTGAGTTCTGCATTCTTGAGTTCTGCAAAATGATTGTCATACAGGAAGTCATACTGAATATGATCTGCCATATACTCCCAATCTTCAGGAGTGACAATATTCTTCAGAATCAATTGTGTTCTCAACATGTCACTGAACATTGCTGAGAATCTCTTTCTCATTCTACCAACAAACTTGGAGAACTTGATTTCATCTCTCAAGATTTCAGAAGAACGACCCATTGAGAAACCAGTGTCACCTTCGATTCTGGTCTCAGGAACATTCAGAGCTCTGTAAAGTTTTCTCTGGAAGTAGTTAATATCAGTAATTTCACCAAGGTTCTGACCACCAGGAAGTGTAGTAATCTCAGTACCACGACCACCTTCTCTTCTAGGAAGCCAGAAGTCTTCCATCATGGACATAAACTTCTTGTCATCACGCATCTCACCAGTGTTTGCGTCATAGACCATCTTGTTTCTATAACGCATCATGACATCACGAAGGTATTGTTCTGCCTTGACCTTAGGAAGATTACCAACGTCAATGTAGAAGATTCTACGTTCTGGTGCTCTTGACAATCTGTAGATAACCAGTGAATCCTCAATCATCATCAACTGATTGAGAGGTTTGATTGCCTTATGCATCCAGGACAATGTGAGTCCTTTGTTTCTATCAACCAAACCAGAAGTACAATAGGTGACAGAATCACGGGTCATCTTGATACCCTTTTGTGGATTCCCACCATAACCAGCACGGGATGTTCCCATGTCTGGTGTGTACATGAAGAACTCTTCTACCTCTGGGAAGTTAAATGCAAGATTGTTTGATGCACCAAAGTCATCTCTTGCCTGTTGAAGACTATCTTTACCCTGTTTCTTCAACTTACGGACATATCTAATCTTAGATGCGTCAATATATCTGAGTTCTTGAATACCTTCTTGAGGATTCTTTTGGTCGATGACCTTGTTATAGTAGAGTCTTCCGTCAATATACCAGTTACGGAAAATCTCATGTGCCTTCTTATCAAAGTCAAGAAGTTCGAGAATATAATTAAACTCTTCTCTTACAATCTTTTTGATTTTGTCACTAGCATTCAGATTGGACAGTTCAATCTTTACAGGTGAATCGTTTGTATCAGATACAATTGCTTCGTTTACAATATCTTCAATCGCACTATCACACTCTGGATAGAGTGCCATCTGTCTATATCTTCTGATGAGATCGGTCTCATTTTTGTAGAGACCCTCAATATCTAAGTTATAACTACCAAAAAACCCACTACTAGCGAAGTTCTCAGATCCGTCTTGATTAGAGGGTGGGATCGGAGAGACTACGCCAGAAGGGGTCTTTTCGCTATCTTCAATTGAAAAACCAAATAACCTGGCCATTATGATTAAACTAGACTGTCTTGTCTAGTTATTTATCACTCAATCAGAACTTCACCAGCGTTACCACCAGTAGACTGCAGTGAATTACCGATAGTAAAATACTGAATATCGAATTCAACATCGAAGGTTTCGAGTTGATCACCGTCGTCATAGCTCAGTGCAATCTCACTAATTCTGGTTGGGAAGATGTCATAGAACTTGTAAGTTCTCAGGACTGCTGAGTTACCACCTTCATTAGTGGTGGCAAATCTCTCAGCACCTCTACCCAGTTGAGTGACATATGCATCAGTCATATAAGATGATGGGTTGGTAACACCAGTTGCATCATCCAGTTTGCTGATGGTGTTTGCCCATCTTTCAAACGCAGTTCTGAGTTGGAAGTCCTCATCATTGATGATTGTAACTGTCCATGCATCAAACGTTCTGTCACCAGCAACCTTCAGATTTCTACCTCTGAAAGGAACTTGGAAAGAGCTGGTGTTTGAAGCAGGAAGTTGTGCAGCCTTACAAAGGAACTTGAAGGTTCCATTTTCTGACTGATCACCACTACCCCATGCATCAGCAATTGCTGATGGGAAGGTAGGAATCGAGACTTCGAATAGGTTGGGGCGGGCCCCACCGCCCGCCAGTCTTGATTTAAATTGTGATAGGGTTTTTGTTTCTGCCATTGGTAAATCCTCCTTTTATTATTTACTATAATCAAACAGTCCCTACAACTTCCTGGAAGTCAACACCAGTTCTGGTGGCAACGAATGTCAGGGTGATGTAGTTGATAGACTTGGTTGGCTTCAGGAAGATGTCAGCTCTGAACTCATTGTTGTCAATGATGTCAGGTGTGTTGTTTGTTTCGTCACAAACTACGAGGAAGTCATACAGACCTCTCTTCGCCTGAACATCTCTGAGGTATGGTTCAACAATGTTCACGAAATTAGCTCTCGTGTTGTCATCATTGAGTTCAAAGAGTTGTGAGTTAGCAGCACCCTCAAGTGCTTGTTCTACTGTGAGGAACAATCTTCTTACGTTAATTCTGTCGAATGCAGATGAGTAAGCCAGAGCTGTCTTATCACCGAAGAGAACAATACCAGAACCCCTCTGAGAAATGATAGAGTTGATTCTTGCTCCGTAGAGCTCATCTCTTTGATTCTTGGATGGGTTGTATGCCATCTTGACTGCGTTATTCAGGTTTCCTCTCTGGAGACCAGCAGGTGAGAACCATGGATAAGCTTCAATCGAAGTTCTGACACAAAGACCAGCAACGTCACCGTTAGTTGGAATATAACGGAATTGGTTGTTGAATCTATCGAAGGTGTACTTATAACCTGTGTCGAAGATCGCGTAAGACGAAGATGACAGTGGGCTATAGAACTGAAGTACGTTCTGTGTTTGAGTAGAAGAGTTGGTTACGTTGACAACGTTATCTCTGTGTGGTGAGATAGTTGCAATACAATCCTTTCTACCTTCTGCAAGAGAGATTAGATAGTTAGCTTTTGCTTGTGTCTGACTTTCGAGTGAAAGACCTGGACCCATAAGAAGGTAGTCAACAGCAATCTCATCCTTATCAGCAAACAGTTGATAACCATTAACCAAGTCGGAAAGGTCAGCACTCATACCTTTATTAGCACTGTAGTCAACACCACCCATGAGTGTGTAACTTACATTACCGATGGAGGAGAACTTAGTGGCTTGAGCTTCCTGACCCCAGAGACCTTCAGATACGGTATATGGAGTGAAGCTAGTAGAGAACCCAGATGCAGTTGGGATTGTATTCCAATAAGTATCTTCAGCTTGTGATGGGTTATAGCCAGCAAAGATGAAGTTGGAGTTCAGTGCGATGTAATCCTTGTAGTAGGTCTTAGTTGGGTTGTCACCATCTGCGATCGCGTCTTGTGCTTTGGACAGAGATGTGAAGGTCTCAAGGATGTTACCTTGAATACCAGTTACTTCTCCAGTATCATCAACAACAACGACGTGAATACCATCATTCTTACCACCTCTAGAGGTGACATACTGGTTATCAACAGGTCTCTCTGCAACATTTCTCCAGTAAACTGTGGAGTTGGTAAGACCCAGTGTTTGCTCACCGTACCAATCCTTGACTGCACCAGCGGTAACTGTACCACTTGCTGTTCCAGAATTATTGGTGATGTTGAGAATGTCGGATTCAGCAAATGCTGCTGCTGAGTTGTACTGTTGATAAGTAACAGGAGTAACTGTACCAGCAGTTGAAACTCGGTTAATGTATGTAATTCCAGTACCAACAGTGTTACCTGTGCTGTCAATACCTTCATCGACGGTTACAAATGTTGCACCGAAACTTACAACCTTTTTAAGATTAGTGTTGTTTACAAATTGAACAAACTGAGTACCTGCATTAACCGCTTCTGTCGTAAGACCTGCAGAACTGTTGATGAAAGCAGTGAGTGCCGTGCCAACAGTGCTGATACCTGCGGAGATGGTTGTGATACCAGTTGTCTGATAATCATCAACTCTTGGGAACTGTCTTTCAAGAACTCTTATTTCAATTGAACTATTTGAGTTCTGAGCGTCGGTGTTAACTCCAGTGATGATACCCTTCAGATGACCAGTAAAGGTATTAACTGCACCATTTCCAGGGATGTTAATGTTCGATCTTGCTACAGAAACACCGTAACCAACTACCAGGTTTGATGCACCAGGATTAGTAGTGGCAACACTGACGATTTGGTCAGACTTGTTATCGATAGTACAAACCTTCAGGCTGTTTGCCCATGTACCAGGGTTTCTTGATGCCCAATAGTAACTTGTGTCAGTTCTATGGTTGAGCTCGTAGTCATCAACATTTTCGATAAGAAGACCAGTTGTTGATGCTGCACCAACACCTGCATTACCGTTGTTCAGACTTGAACCAGATACTCTGACAACTTTGAGGATTCCACCATAAGAGAGGAATGAATTACCTGTCATCCAGTATTCGTACTGTCTGTCAGTGCCAATTGGCTGACCAAAAGTATCCAGGAATTGTTGTTGTGTCTCAATGGTAATTGGTTCGTTTACAGGTCCGATTGGGAATGGACCAGCAATTGCACCAATGTTGTCAAGAACGTTCTCAGCTCTTCCAACAGTTAAGTCAACTTCCCTGACTAATACTCCTGGAGATAATTGAGGAGTAGCCATGTTTTCTCTCTCCTATGGGTCTCAGTTTAACTAATAATATTTAGAAATTTGACTGTTTTGAGAGGGTAAACACGACGTAAATCACCAATCTGGATATTCCCACCGAGACTTTGGACACTTATCCTTCTTTCTTTCCTTAACACCCTCAATAAAACACTCTTTACAGATATATGAATACGACGATGGGACTGCTCCTCTATCCTTCCTTGTTCTATAAAAACCATCCACAAGGTTCTTGACTTCGCCACAACTCTTACACTTTCTATCAGTCAGAAAGAGATGGTTGAGTTCTAATTGTTCGTCAAGGTCCATTAGTAATTAGTCCAAAGTGTCCATCCACCAGCATTGGTACCATACTCATCATATGGACTTGCTGTAGACCACCTATCACCATCTGTGTCAACGAAAGACCCTTCATCGAGACCATCATTCATAAAACCAAATGGTGCCATGTCTTGTTCAATCTGGTTCTTCTGTTCCTCATATAATCTCTTTCTAACATCTTGATCGGTCAACTCTTTGAAGTAGTCTTGTGCAACCAACCATGCATAGATAACCAGACACATTGCAAGGTCATCATTACAACCTTCTTCTGCCTCGAATGAGTTTCCTTTAGAGATAAAGGTTGTCAGTTCTGAGATAATCTCATAGTCATTGAATATGAGTTTATTCTCCTCAATCATTGTCTTGAGGTTAAGTGCACCAACCTTCTTGACAGTCTTTGACATCTTGACACCAAGTTGGGTTTTTGTTCCAGAGAAACCCTGACCAACAACCTGACCTGCTCTACCTCTCATTGCACACATAAGTAGGTTCTGATATTCTAAGTCATATTGAAGAATAGCAGCAATCTGGTCTCCAATATCATTGACCTCACATAGAATGAATGCATTGTTATATGACTTTGCAATCTCCCAAATAATGTTGGGAAACAACATCGGTTTGATGGTATTATTACGATACTTTGCTACTATCTTATGGGGAAAAGTTGTGATATCAGCGACGATAAATGCAGAGTAGTCTTCTCCAACACCTCTAGCGACATCAACAGTAACCACATAGTCATGGTCTGATTTTGGTTCTTCATGGACATCTAATCCAGCACTCTGTTTGATTGGGTTATCGTATACAAGAGTTTTCAGTTTACTGGGTGCAATCAGTGTATCGACAGAACCAAGGAACTCACACTCAAACTCAATTTTGAACTGTTGTTCAGACGTGTTCTTAATGGTCTGTTCTTTCCAGACTTCATCCCTACCAGGGACTTCAGACCAATGAACGTCTGTTGGTATATATTCATTCTTACCTTTTTCGGCATCATGCCACATACGGTAGAAGTGATTCATACCGTGTGGAGTAGAGACGATGATTACTTTCGTTGATTTACCAGAAGTAATAGTAGGATAAACAGAGGCAAAGAAGGCATCTGCAATATGGTTTGGAACGAAGGCAAATTCGTCGAGGAAGAGAATGTTAAACGACATGCCTCGGACAGCACTTGCAGACGTAGAAGCAGCCAGTATCTTTGAGCCATTTTCTAATTCAATGTTACCTTTGTTCCATACAAGAATACCTTGTTGCATCCATTTAGGAAGGTTCTCATATGCTGTTGCTAGTCTACCTAACAATTCACGAGCTGTCGTGGCTTTGTTTGCTAGGATACCAATATTAACACTATCGTTGAAAATAGCATAATGTAAAAGATAAGATACACAAGTAGTGGACTTACCTGTCTGTCGTGGCATTTTACAGATGTTAAATCTGTTGTTGTGGAAGTTGTTGATAAGTTTTTCTTGGAATTCATAAGTCTTAAATGGTTGAAGACCATGGTCCAAGGTCACAATCTGTACATAGTTTTGTGCAAAGTAAACTGGGTCTTCCTTACACTTAATGTATTCCTCAATCTGTTCTTTAGTAAACTCAATTGGGGTATTCGCCTTCTTGAGAAGAGGATTACCCAAATATACATCATTACTCATAAAATTACCTACTAATTTCTTCCCAATCCATTGCAGCATAAACTTCTTCACTACTTGAGATTGGAGATGCTGCCACTATAAGTGCGAGTTCATATGGAGTTCCAGTTAAACCATTTCTTTCTAACTGGAATTTAAAGAGTGCTTCTTTCAAGATATCAATTGATGGAGATCCTTGATTTGCAGAATTAAAAAATCCAGATGCTAATATTCTTCCACCAGTTATGCCAGTTCCATTTAGTTTATACTCTACTGCACTATCATCTCCAGCACTCGTCCAAGTTCCA
>BCSF01000111.1_pt1 | contig 35279 bp, 19 predicted proteins | sample 1016431 | NCBI WGS metagenome assembly BCSF01 (sample SAMD00045685;SAMD00045686;SAMD00045687;SAMD00045688;SAMD00045689;SAMD00045690;SAMD00045691;SAMD00045692;SAMD00045684;SAMD00045690;SAMD00045691;SAMD00045692;SAMD00045684;SAMD00045685;SAMD00045686;SAMD00045687;SAMD00045688;SAMD00045689, study... | reverse complement strand
CAACAGACAATGTCACTGGTAACTTTGGTCGGCCTAAAGTTCGGACCAATGGTAACAATGATCTTGGCTACACTTCACGCCAAAGTATCACACCCATTACAAAGAGGTCTGATTATTGTCAGCGTATGATCAATTTGTATCATACAACAGAGGATGACAATATGCGTCGTTTCGCTTATACTGAACTGCACCGTCTTAATTTCTTCAAATGATTTACAATTGCACTGGATATTGGAATGATGACAAGGGGAGAAGGCATGAGTTTTCTCTTCAATCTGATCGTTCTGATAGAGACTTTATAAGACAATTAGTCGAAGCGAGATACCCTGCACATCGAGTTGTTATCAATAAAGTATCCCAAGCCTAACTCTTCAGAATCACTCACCTTCAAACGTCCACTATAGTATAAGACACACAATCACATGGCATTCGCTACACTTGAAGCCTTTGACTTTTCTGTAGATGAGAGTTATATTGTAGAGGAAGATCGCAACTAAGATCTTGATATTCAATGGACTCCAGCTTGTGGTGATTTTGATGATTACACTCTCGAAGCATGTATCAATCATCTAGGTAATCAGACCGCTATGGTTGTAGTTTCACTGCGTGATTATGTGACTTTTAATGATGATGGAGAGGTTGAAGATTATGGTGCTTGTGATGATCCAATGATCTATATCTGGAATGGTAAGAAGTTACAAACCGAAGCCGATTATTTGGAAATGACTACCGTTTGATTACAGACTTACAAAGTTTCTCACCTTGAAATGTCCACTATAGTGTAACCACGCTATTTTTCATTATGAAACCACTTCTGATCGCTTCTGTTGTTACTGGACTCACCGCAGCTGCAGGAACTGTTCTTATCAACACTCCTCGCATTATTGCTCATACCACTAACACTCAACAGACACAGATTGAACAAGTTCAGACTGAACAAGTTCAAACTGAACAAGTAAAATCTATTCCTCAAGAAGAGTATAAGTCAAGAACCACAGCTACAGGTCATGTTGTTACCGCTAAAGTTTCTAACATTGATTGTAACTGGAAACAAGGTGAATATGAGCATGACATCATCTATCAAAAATGCACTGTCTTAGGTGTTATCACTGACCTCACAGGCGAACAAAAACACTTCTCTTCAATTGATAAACTTTGTCTGAAGGAATATACTAAACCCACACCAGCTTACTATGGTGATGTTGTTTATCTTCCAGGTAATTACTATCCTGCTTCTCACCATGATGATATTGCATGTGCCTTTGGTGTTGACTAATGAATCATCAAATCTATCACCTCAGACATACACAAATGGATGAAAGATTAACTCTCTTGTTATCACCAATCATCAGTGCATATAGACCACATGATGATATACCAACAAGAGAACAATTAGGTGATCCAGTAACACGAGCTACCTGTAATCCTTTCACTAAGTGATAACCCCCTTGCGGGATAAACCCGCTCGGGTTGTCCGTAAATTACCCTCCAAAAAGGTGAATAAATACTGCTATTTGCCTTTTTTTGTATATTAAAGCCTTTTATAAATGTATGCGAATGTTTGCGAAAGTGTCTTGTAATGTGCTACAAAGGGTCTCGCTAGTATCTCCTGAGTGCCTATAAACCCCCTGCTAAATGCCTGATCTTATAGTCATCTTAGGCCGTAGTCTATCACGGGTTTCTGATATTGTCAACCCCCAAATCCTGTCAAATCAGTATCACTTATCTGTAACACTCTGAGGACTTCAAAATTACTCACCTCCAAAGGTCTCCTATAGTGTAACCACGGCAATCATCATGACCAACTATCAACAACTGCTGAAGTCCATTGATGAACTCAAAGCTGATGGCAAGAAAGTAACAGTTACTGTACTGCCCTCTCAGATCAATCGCAAACGCAAAGCGCTGCTCTGAGTTACACTTACTGCTTGACCTGATGATGTCATTAAACTCATCACAATTCACACACTAACTCACACAAACACATGTCCCGCAATCTGATGATCTCTCTGCTCCGTAAGGGTAACAATGGTGCTCAAATCCTGAACATCCTTGAGGCTATCGCTATGAACAGTGATAACATCGAACAGGTGCAAATCCCCCAGGCCCAACCTACACTCGAACCGCTTGAGTTCTGATCACATAAGGGCCCTATATGAAGGGCTTATATAAGGGGGCCTATATGAACCCCCTTTGTATACACTACTCACCACACACTCAACACATGGAAACCAAAGCAATTAACAAAGAGATCCGCAATTGGGTCCGCGACATCATCCCATCACTTAACGGTGCATATACACTGCAGGAGTTGTATCCTACTCTGCGTGCACTGTATAACAACAACCGTGCATGGGACACATGGATGCAGACTGAATGCTGCGGGAACTTTATGACTAAAATGGCTATCCTGAAAGCTGTGAAAGAAGGACGCGGAGTTACTCGCATCGACCGCGGAACTTATCTCTTCGCGTGATAACATACCAGGGCCACAGTTCTTGACACTCTGTGGCCTTATATGGTATAATGACACTATGCCGAATTCGACAGTATTTTAGGGCCTTCGAGTACCGCGGGGATCCCGCAAAGAGCCCCCCCTTAAAAGAAATTGCGGCAACTCTAACCTACAACAGTATAGGATCGGCCTTGCAATATTGCCCATATAAAAAAATCTCCGTGGAAAAATTTTATCCTACAAAGTTCGCCCTATATTACGTCACCGAATCCGGCCGTGTGTTTAGAGAGGTCTCAGAAAAATTTGTAGAGGTAAAACCGTTTCTCCGAGGTGGTCTCCCAGGTAATCGATATCATTCTGTAAATGTGTCTATCAAGAACTCCGAGGGACGGACAGTAAAACAGATTAGACAGTATGTTCATAGACTAGTCGCTGAGGCCCTGGTAGACAACCCTCACAGATACACAGAGGTTGATCACATAGATAATGACAAACATAATAACTGTGTATCAAATCTGAGATGGTGTGATAGACAAACCAATCAAAACAGAAGAAACTTAAGTCGAAATAGCAAAGGAGAATGGGTAAAGAATGACTAGTAAGGTTTACTCGATATACATCGACGGTAAGTGTGTTCTCAAAGATCTCACAAAGAAGAAGTTCAACGAGAACTGGGAAACTCTCAATAATCTTGTAGGTTTATTGAAGACTGACTACACGGCCGAAGACCTGAGTTATACGGTAAACCCCTCTGAGTAATCATTGACAGAGGACTACATACTTGGTATAATAATTGTTGAAATGGAGTGATTTCAAATTCATGGCTAAAGGTTTTACAGTAAAAGCTTCAGAACCAAAGAAGAAAGATAAAGGTCCTGAGTGGGACTATGAAGCGATCAAAGAAAGGATGAGAGGGAAGGCAATTGTTTTTTGTCTTCCAGGACGTGGATGTTCATATGCATTCATGAAGAATTTTGTACAGTTATGTTTTGATCTTGTACAGAACCAGATGAGTATTCAGATCAGTCAGGATTACTCGTCTATGGTGAACTTCGCACGTTGTAAGTGTCTCGGCGCCAATGTGTTGAGAGGGCCTGACCAGATTCCTTGGGACGGTAAGTTGAATTATGATTATCAGTTGTGGATTGATTCTGATATTATTTTTAACACTGAGAAGTTCTGGCAGCTGTGCGACCTCGCGTTAAACTCTGAAGGCGAGGAGAAGGAAATCGTTGCAGGTTGGTATTCGACTGAGGACGGGCGGACAACCTCTGTTGCGCATTGGTTGGAAGAAGATGACTTCAGGAATAATGGTGGTGTGATGAATCATGAGATGGTTGATGGTATCAGTAAGCGTAAGAAGCCATTTACTGTTGACTACACTGGATTCGGTTGGGTCATGATTCAGAATGGTGTCTTTGAGAATAAGGAGATGAAGTATCCTTGGTTTGCACCGAAGATGCAAGTGTTTGAAAGTGGTGCAGTTCAAGATATGTGTGGTGAAGATGTGTCGTTCTGTCTTGATGCAATTGAAGCTGGATATGATATCTGGTGTGATCCACGAATTCGAGTGGGTCATGAAAAGACACGAGTTATCTAATGTAATGGGGACCTCTTGACAGGTCCCCTTTTTTTCTCTATAGTAAGAAGGTAGTTAAAAAGGTTCTATGGCTAAGTTTAAACGGTCACTGACTGGTCAAACCATGATCGAGTCAACTCCAAAGAAATCACGTCAAGGTAGTGGTAAGCATACTAAGTTGTCAGCTACATCAAGAAACAACAAGAAGAAACGTTATCGTGGTCAAGGACGTTGAGTTATAACCTCACTGTTTACACCTATCTCGCTCCCAGTAAAGTCTGTGACGGGGTGGGTGTTTTTTCTTTGGTGGATATTCCAAGGGATACTGTAATCTTTGAACCAAAGAAATGTGTTCAAATATGTGAATGGCAGATATCATCTGAAATAAGAGAGTATCTAGAGAAGATGACTTATTATGATGGTAATGGGTATTGGATTGATGATGATCTACAGCGGTTAGGTCAACAGTATTATATCAATCATTCACATGAACCGAATGTAGCATATGAACGAAGTACAGGTAAACTGTATGCAGTTCGTGATATACTTAAGGACGAAGAACTCACTGATTATTATTTTCCAGGAGAAAGGAATTGGCTTACTTAAATCATAGTTTACCTGATTGGTCTTGTTATATTCGTAATGAGTTCTTGTATAACCACAAGAAAGGTCATGGTGAAGTCACTAAGGCTGATGTTCATAGTGTGGCAAGTATTGAGAAACGTGTGCCTTTATTTGAAGCGTTTCTGGAGAATGGTGTCAATTGGACACGGAGACCCCTACATGCATTTTGTTGGGACCCAGAGGCCGAGATAGAACCCTTAGAGCAAATCATGTATTGGGATTGCTTCAGTCCTTATATTGATGTACAAAGACGACATCGACTTGCTGGTCTTGAAGCACAATTGATTCGTCCTGATGGTAAGAAGGTATTGGGTGATTATATGTTCACCTTAGATTGGTCCTGGGAGAACAAGGGTGTGCCTGACCTGAACTATTCAGAAACACCTGAACATAAGTGTGCACACCTGTTTAAGGTAGAGACTGGTAACTATTACGCCTATCCTAACAATCGAATCATTTGGTACGATAATGCATGGACATTTAATCGTATTGAAAAGAATCCTGGATTTGAGATTGATACTACAGTCTATAGTGTAGAGAACAAAAGGAAGATTGAAACCTCTGATCATTACATGTACGAGGTGAAGGATATATAAGTAAAAGACTTATATGGACAACAAGAACTTCTTAAGAGAGATCAATCACGATCAGAAGACACCAAAGAATCAGAAGAAAGTCCGTCAAGATGGTTTCTATGAAGCATCCGAGGCGGACTGGAAAGACTTCTGGGAGAATATGGATAAACAAGTTGATGGTGAAATTTTAACTGAGTAATTTGTCGGGATACCCCTATAAATAACTGAGAATTGTTGTATATTAATTAAGTGCCTGTCCAAAGGATAAGTAAAGCTTTTAAAGACGTAAGTGCTACTTTTCAGGTTAATCCGATCAATTCTGATGTGATTATCCTGAGGAACGAGAATGCCATTGCTCGTTCAATTCGTAATTTAGTCTTTACCATCCCTGGTGAGAAACCATTTGAACCAACGATTGGATCAAATGTCACCAACTTATTATTTGAAAACTTAGACTTCTTGACAGCAAGTTCTATTCGATCTGAGATTGAGAACACAATTAATAACTTTGAACCAAGAGTTCGATTGAGAGAAGTTGAAGTTAACCCTAACTTTGACAATAATGCCTTTGATGTAGTCATTCGATATGACATCATTGGTATTGATGTAGCACCACAACAATTATCATTTGCATTACAACCCACTAGGTAAATGCCTCTAGTTAATTTTAGCAACTTAGATTTTGATCAGATCAAAGAGTCCATCAAGGACTATCTTCGTTCGAACTCAAACTTCACTGATTACGACTTTGAAGGATCGAATCTAAGTACAATCATCGATACGTTAGCATATAATACGTATATCACCTCATATAATGCCAATATGGTATCTAATGAGGTATTCATCGATAGCGCCACGTTGAGGGAGAACGTGGTGTCTCTCGCGAGGAATATTGGATATGTACCTAGATCAAGAAAAGCATCAACCGCCCAAGTATCTTTTGATGTAGACGTAAGTAATACAACCGCAGTATCAGTCACACTCAAGGCTGGTGCAGTCATGACATCTAGATCAACTGGTGTCAATAAGAGTCGAAATTTTATATTCTCAATTCCAAATGATATTACTGTTCCAGTAGATTCAACTGGTACTGCATCATTTAGGAATATTTTTATATACGAAGGAACATACATCAAACAAACCTTCACAGTAGATGGTAGTAATAAACTTCAGAAGTTTATTCTTCCTAACTCAGGTATTGATACTGATCTCTTAAATGTTGTTGTAAGAGACACTCAGAGTTCAACTGTAACAAGACAGTTTGAATTGTTTACGAGTCTGTTTGATGTAACTAAGTCAACGAGAGCTTATTTCCTTCAAGAGATTTCACAAGAAAGATATGAATTACTATTTGGTGATGGTGTCTTTGGTGTCAAACTTGAAGATCAGAATTATATTGAAGCAAGTTATATCACAAGCAATGGTGCTAGTGGAAACAACATTACAAACTTCCAATTTATTGGTAACTTAAGGGATAATAACGGTGCAGGAATTAGTTCTGGTGTATCGATTATTGAAACGATCTTACAATCAACAGGTGGTAAATCAATTGAATCTGTTGAATCGATTAAGAAGTATGCACCACAGATTTACGCATCACAGAACAGAGCAGTCACTGCTGCTGATTATGAAGCATTAATTCCACAGATCTATCCAGAGGCTGAATCAGTATCAGCATTTGGTGGTGAGGATCTGAGTCCACCACAGTTTGGTAAGGTGTTCATCAGTGTCAAACCATATAATGGTGTCTTCTTATCAAGTGGAATCAAACAAAATCTTCAACAAAGAATCAAGAGTTACTCAGTTGCTGGTATTCGAGCAGAGATTATTGACCTGAAGTATCTGTATGTTGAAGCAGATTGTGAGACATACTACAATACAAACCTTGCACCTAATGCATCATTCGTTCAGAATGTAGTATTACAGAACTTGACTGCTTACGCTGATTCATCAGAACTTAATCAGTTCGGTGCTCGTTTCAAATATTCTAAGTTCCAAAAGGTTATCGATAGTAGTCATCAGTCTGTAACTTCTAACATCACGAATGTGAATATGAGAAGGGATATTGTTGCTACTCCTAATAAGTTTGCTGAGTACGAAGTATGTTTCGGTAATCGTTTCCATGTGAAGAATCATGGTCACAGTGCAGTCTTCGATGGAAATCTGATTGGATATAATATTAAATCATCTGGTTTTACTGTTAGTGGTATTAGTGGTACGGTTTACCTTGGTGATAAACCCACAGGTGACCTTGAGAAAGGTACGGTGTTCCTCTTCAAACTTAATTCACCTACTGAACCAATTATTGTAAAACAGAACGTAGGCACTATTGATTATGTGAAGGGAGAAATCAAACTCAACCCAATTAACATCATTTCTACTATCGTAAATAGAAATACACCATTGGTAGAGGTATCGGCAACTCCATACTCTAATGATGTGATTGGTCTCCAAGATCTCTATCTACAACTGGATGTAAATAATACAACAGTCGATGTTATTGCTGACAACATTTCCTCTGGAAATGATGTATCAGGAACAAACTACATTGTTTCTTCAAGTTATGGATCAAACGCATTAGTAAGGGGTACACCGATTACTACTGTTGAAACACCTGAACAAGAACAGGCACTTCTGACCACAACTCCTCCACAACCACTCGGTACCGCAATCGTTAGCAGAGCATCCTACTAATAGAAAAACAAATGGCAGTAGATAGAGTCAAATTCCAGGAAATTGTAGCTAGTCAACTTCCCAGATACGTTAGAGAAGACTTTCCTCTCCTATCGGATTTTTTAGAGCAGTATTACGTATCACAAGAATACCAAAGTGGTCCTGTTGATATTATCAACAATATTGACCAGTATGTAAAGGTAGAAGAATTATACGATATTGTAGAATCAACGACTCTTGCTGAAATTTTAGATTATAATGACAGATTTGTTACCGTAGTATCTACAGAAGGTTTCTCTGAGACTAACGGTATCATTCAGATTGATAATGAGATTATATTTTACGAAACAAAGACTGACACTGAGTTTCAGAACTGTAGAAGAGGATTCAGTGGTATCACCACCTATGTCACAACAGGTGCACCAGATGAATTAACATTCTCTCAGACTGAAGCAGATACTCATTCATTTGGAACAGAAGTTGTCAATCTCAACGTCCTATTCCTCAAACAGTTCTTTAAGAAGATTAAGGGACAGTTTACTCCTGGTTTTGCTGATCGCAATTTTTATAGCGGATTAGACGCCAAAAACTTTATCTACAATTCAGATAGTTTTTATTCTTCAAAGGGTACTGATCAGTCCTTTGAAATCTTGTTTAGAGCACTGTATGGTGAAGATGTAGAGATTCTTAAACCATCACAGTTCCTTCTGACTCCTTCTAATGCAAACTACAGAGTAACTCAGGACTTTGTTGTTGAGAAACTTCAGGGCGATCCATTAGATCTTCAGAACCTTACAATCTTCCAACAAAGAACAAATGCAAGAGGATCTGTAACTAATGTACAACAGATTCCCTATGATGATTATCAATTCTATCAGATTAGTATTGATGCAGGATTCCAGAGAGATACTGACGTAACAGGTTCTATTTTTGGTGAGTTTGAACCAAACCCTCTCACAAAACTTCTTACATCTGTAAGTGCAGGTTCAACAATTCTTGATGTTGATTCGACCGTTGACTTTCCTGAGTATGGTAAATTAGTCGTTAATGGTGTTGATGGTAATGCGATTGGTGTTGCATACAGTGGCAAAACCACAAACCAGTTCTTTAATGTATCTGGTCTGACCAATTCGTTGATTAAGAAATCTGACGTAAAGTTAGATTCTTTCTCGTATGCCTATGTTGGTATTGATACTTCACAAGAAATTAAGGTAAGATTTACATCTACCCTAAAGGATTTTGTACAGAACGATCCAACGTATTATTTCAAAAAGAATGATACTATTGAGATCAAATCATTTGGATATGAGGCACCTGGTAAGAAATCAAATAATTATGTCCTCAACGTCCAAACAAAATTTAAAATTGCCGAAAGTTCTGTAATTGATGCTAATGCATTCGTATATAACTTTAAACTTTATAATGATCACTTCTTCCAAGAAGGATATGAATTAAGATATGAAAATGAAGATGGTACTGTATCAAACCTTGGAACAGTCACTAGAATTGTATCAGAGAATGAGATCAACGTAAGGTTCGGACAACAGATCAACCTTTCAGGTACATTCTATCTTGAAAATCAATTACTCAAGGGTTCATCTACAAGTCATTCTTATATCAAGAATTTTGTCGCCAATGTACAGAATACGTATGCAAAGTTTAATGGCGATGTTCTGATATCATCTAACTCATTACCAAAATATAATGACATTGAGACAAATACTTACGATAAGAAAGTAACTTTCTCTGCATCATTACTGGGCACTGACATTTTACCACTACCAACTAACGCAACATCATTACCCGATCACGGTTTCTATACAGGTGACTCAGTATATTTCCAATCTGCAGGTAATGGTTTTGACGGAGTTACCACTGGCTCTTACTTTGTCTACAGAGTAAATGAAAGTGAAATCAAACTTGCAAGAAGTAAGGCAGACCTTACAAGAGAATCATATATCACATTGAATGGGTCAGTAGTAAATGCTTCTTTGAGTTATCTTGATTTTTATGGTAAAACGATTCAACCACAGGGTATCTACAGAAAGATTCTGAGTCCTACTAATAGAAAGAGAGTAGAGAAAACAACTTCAGGATATACGGGTATTTTTGTTAATGGACTTGAGTTGTTAAACTATAAGTCATCCAATAGTGTTTACTATGGTGATATTCTTGACTTCACTATGACAAGTGGTGGAGCTGGATACGATATTATCAATCCACCAGTAGTAAAGATTGTTGATGAGGTAGGAACTGGTGCAACAGGTTTTGCTAACGTAAAAGGTCAACTTGTAAGACTTGATGTTACTGACCCTGGTATGGGTTATTATGCACCACCAACGATTACAATCAAGGGTGGTAATGGTTCTGGTGCACAAGCAGAACCAAGAATGACTTCAGTCAAACTTGAAAATTCTTTCGTTGCCAATTTCCCAAGTGATGTAAATCTTACAACAAATGAGATTACATTTGAAACCGATCACAAATTCTTAGATGGTGAAAGCGTTATCTATGAACCAAGAAATACATCTGGTATTGTTGGACTGAATACTGGCGGTGAGTATTTTGTATTTGTAAGTGGTCAAAAAACCATTAAACTTCATACCACAAGAGGAGATGTATTTGCTGGTATTAACACTGTCAATCTTACGGGTTACGGTGATGGTGTACAATTCCTTGTAGCAACAGAACTTAAACAGGTTGTATCTAGTGTTGTAATTACCGATCCTGGTATAGGTTACGAAAACAAAAAGAGAACTATTCCAACAGCTGGTATCAATACAGTATCAGATAGAGTTGAAATTTTAAATCACGGTTATAAATCGAAAGAAGTTGTAAGATATACAAGAGGAACTCCAAGAGTTGAGGGGTTGAGTGAAGATAAAGATTATTTTGTTAAAAAGATTAATGATGATGCATTTTCACTCACAGAAGTTGGTACTGGATCTGTAGAAAGAGATTATTATTATGATAGAGGAATCTGTATTAACTTCACAAAACAGGGTTTAGGTTCATTTAACTATCCACCAATCACTGTTGAAGTAGAAGGTGCTGCAGCATCGTTCGATAAAACCTTTGTCGAGGACTTCCAAGAACTCTATGTTATTGAATCACCGATTGAGGAGAATATTATCACTCCTGTCTCGGTGCTTGCATGGACTGATACTGAAGCAGAGATCACAAATCCATACTATGTTTTGGTTAGTGCTGATGCAAACTGGTTGATTAGTGATGATCCATTCATCGGCAATATTCTTCTTTATGAAGCAAAACTACAACCTGTCTTTAGAGGAGAGATCTTAAGTATTGACTTGACCAATGGTGGTGTTGGTTATGGTGCATCAACTATTGTTGATTTTAGAAGACAACCTGAAATCACCTTTGAGTCTGGTTCAAATGCAAAACTTACACCAATTATCAACAATGGTAAGATTGTTGAGGTTATTGTAAACTCAGGTGGTTCTGGTTACAATGCACCACCCGATCTTAATATCATAAGTGAGACAGGTAATTTTGCAATTTTAGTACCAATCATCAATAATGGTGAAATAGAAAGTGTCTATGTTCAAAAAGGTGGTGCAGGATATGTAACTGGTAAGACCACAATTGATGTAATACCTGCTGGTTCTGGTGCAAGAACTCAGGCAAATATTAGAGGATGGAATATCAATCTATTTGAAAGAAACTTCTCTAACTTTAAAGATGATGATTGTATCATCGAAGAGAATATTGCAAACAAGTCTCTTCAGTATGCAGCAGTTTATGCACCTAGACCATTAAGAGAGTCACTAAACTCATTAAATGGTTTTGGGGAAGATAACATTCAATATGGTATTTTTGACTTAACGTTAAGCACTGGTGGGGAAGAGATTGATAGTGTTTATCACTCACCTATCATAGGTTGGGCATATGATGGTAATCCAATCTATGGTCCATATGGTTTTGATAATATCGATGGTACTGGTAACATTCGTAGAATGGTTACGAGTTACAAACTTAAGAATACCCCAGTTAATAGACCCTCATACAATGCATTCCCCAACGGATTCTTTGTAGATGACTACATCTACGCTGGTGACGGTGATCTCGATGAACATAATGGTCGATTCTGTGTAACACCAGATTATCCAAATGGTGTATATGCATACTTCTGTACTATCTCCGATACTGTCGATTCTTCTGGTCCATTTAATAATTACAGAAGACCATTGTTCCCATATGTAATTGGTAACGATTACAATTCCTTACCAATTCCATTCAACTTCAAGTCAGCATCTAATCAGACTGATTACAATATTGTAGGAGATGAATGGTTTAGAAATACCAAGAACTATTTCATAAATGGTGGTAATAGTCAATATGATTACATTTACAATTCAGACAAACTTAGAAATCAGTCTTTAGACATTACTGCAACCTCATCTGGTAGTGTTGACAGTATGACTATTTTGGATCCAGGTGATGGATATAAGATTGGTGATAAGGTTGAACTTAACTCAACCAATACTGGTGGCAGAAATGCAAACTTTAGAGTATCTCAACTTAAGGGTAAGGATGTAAACACTGTAAGTCTTGCCACTACATCTTATGAAGATGTGGAGTTTACAAGTACAGGAAATGCTAACGGGTTTGTTGGTATTACTTCAGCCCCACACAACTTCTTACCATTAGATACAATTTATATTGATGGGCTATCTTCATACTACAAAGGATTCACAGGGTCATATTCTGTCGGCGTATCAAGTGAGAGATGGTATGTATCACTAGGAATAGGAACTGATACTGTCACTGGTATTGTAACCTACGTTTATATGAATGGTCCTTTCGGTGAGGATTCGATTAGACCAAATGATATTCTCAGAATTGAAAGAGAAAAATTAAAAGTTCTCAACATTGATGAGAAATCTGGTAGAGTCAGAGTTCTTAGAGGTATTGATGGAACACTTGCAGTAGCTCACTCTGCAGGTACAGTTGTCAGAGATGATCCTAGAAAACTCAGATTCCTCTCAACAGGTATTAACACCCAGAGAAATCTTACAATTAATAAGCAGTTATACTTTACACCAAACGAGGCAGTTGGTGTAGGTACATCATCTGTAGGTACTGCGACCACAATCACATTCTCAAATCCAGGTGTTGGATTAACACAGGTCAGAGTTGATCAACAACAGATCTATCTCCCAGATCATAAGTTGTCATTGAACACTCCAATGATCTATTACACCAATGGTGGAACATCCATTGCATGTTGGAGTGGTATTACAAGTACTCCTACATTTAATCTTGAGGAGACCAGAAATATTTTTGCGGTTCCATTATCCAAAGATATTATTGGTATCGCCACTCAAAGAGTTGGTGTAAATTCTGTTGGTCAATATGTTGGTATTAGTTCTGAGAAGGGTGGGTTATTATACTTTGAATCAGCTGTAGGTTTTGGAAGTTATCATAGTTTCAACACTAACATTACATCTGTAATCAAAGGTAGAGTCTCAAAAAACGTTGTCACTGTATCTACTGCACAAACTCATGGTATGAAGAGAGGTGACATCATTACTGTTGATGTCAATCCAACAACTACAACCACTATTCAAGTCAAATATGATGACTTCAATAGAAGAATTGTATTTGATCCTGACACTATTGAACCATCTGGTATCAATACAAGTAATAATACATTTACTGTTCCTCAGAACAAGTATTTCACAGGTGATAAAGTCATCTACACTTCTGGTGATCCATCAGAGAATTTGACTGCATCTGGAATGTATTATGTGTTCTCCTATCTGAACAATAAGATTAAGTTGGTTGAATATTTGTCAGAACTATCCAGTGAGAATCCCACTTTTGTAAATGTTGGTTCTGCCACAACTGGAACACTTTCCAAGATCAACCCTGAAGTAAGAGGTCAAAAGAACCAATACATCAAGTTTGATTTATCAGATTCGTCACTTTCATTTGTTGATAAGGGTATTACTTATTCAGCATTTGACATGTTCATCTACAGTGACTCCCAAGAGGTCAATGAGTTCTGGACAACAGGAACTGATAGAAACTTTGAAGTTACAAAGTCTGGTGTAGTCGGTGTAGATACTACCGCAAATCTCACTCTGTTTATGAGTGATAATATTCCAAATAATCTCTACTATGGATTCAGTCCCGATAATTTGGATATTATTCCTCCAGTTAAGTTGAGATTGTTTAAAGACGATACTGTCATTAATAATAACAATATCAATCTCACTAAAAATAAATTTGATGGAATCTATAATGTAGTCGGTGTTACATCAAATACTTTTGAATATAATATTCCTTTTGACAAGGACACTGTGGTCTCATATGGCACCACCAATGCAACTATGAAGTATGATACTTCATCATTGACTGCGAATGGTCCAATCAACAAGATCAATGCACTCAACAAAGGTGTAGGATATAAGTCACTCCCAGGTTTCTCTTCGGTTACGAGTAAGAATGGTACAGGTGCACTAATTCAACCATCCTCTACCAGCATTGGCAGCATTCTAGGAACTAAATTTAATTATATCGGTTTTGGTTATCCATCTGATAAGACTCTGAATGTTGTAGGTAATCTACCACAGGTATTAAGGGTAGATCCTCTTGGTGAGTTTGAATCTATTGGAATTTCTTCTGGTGGTGTCAACTACAGCCAGGCTCCTGACCTTATTGTTATTGATGGATTCACAAATCAAGTTATTACTGATGTCAAACTTGATTATGAACTTGGCGACAATGAAGTCAATATCATCGAAAACACCAAATCTCTGAATAACGTCCCACCAACATTCATTCCTACTCAAAATACAAATGGTTTCAGTATAAGTTCTGTATCTTATAACTCAAACAACAACATTGTTAGACTTACCTTCTCTAAACAGTTTAGTGATGTCAAAGATTGGCCATTTAAAGTTGGTGAAAAAGTAATTGTTGAAAACGTAGCAATTGGATTCAATACCACTGGTAAGGGATACAACTCTGAAGACTACAACTACTCATTATTTGAGGTAACTGCACTCGATAGTCAAATTGGTGGCGCAAATGCTTACATTGAATATGATCTGACTGATTATCTTGCACCAGGTGAGTTCCCTGGTGAAGTTACTAGTTCTATTTCTGGTTCTGCAACTCCCGAAACATTCTTCCCAATATTTGATCCGAAACTTACTACAACAAACTTCTTTGAAGGTGAGATAGTTACTAATAATGAATATACTGGTAGGGTTGAGAGATTTGATGCCACTAGTGGTTATCTGTTTGTTTCCTCTGAAGATGATTTTGAAGTTGGCACAATTTTAGAGTCCCAATCATCTGGAAACAAAGCAAACATTGTCAGTAATATTGATTTTGATTCGACTATCAGACTTGGTGTTGGTGCAACGTTCGTAGATGGATGGCAGACAAATTCTGGATTCCTGAACGACAATCTTCAAGTCATTCCAAACAATGAATATTATCAGAACTTCTCATATTCACTCAAGTCAAGAGTTCCATATGAGACATGGGATGATGCAGTTAGTTCACTGAACCACACTGCAGGTTTTGAGAAGTTTGCTGATCTCGTTATTGATAACAATGCTGCTGGTATTGCTTCAGCAGTTGATTTCCAGATTGAAACCGTAGTTGATCTGATCGGGGAGGGAATGCTTAATTGTTTCCCTGACTTTGATGGTGCTACTGAGGTAACTCTTGATATTAATGGTGGTAAAACAATCTCCAATGAGATTGTATTTGAGAACAAGATTCTTGTTGATTACTTTGAGTCAAGAGGTAACAGAGTTCTTAAGATAGATGACTTTAGCGGAGACTTTAACAGTAATCCACGAGAGACAAAGTATTCTATCGTTGATTTCTTTGATAACAAGTATGCATGGAACAAAATCTTTACTCTGGTTCAAGATAGTGAACTGAGAAGTAGAAAACAGTTCGGTGTAGTAACTGTTCTTCAGGATGGTACAACGGGTTATATCAATCAATACGGTACTATTGACACAGGCAAACCACTGGGTTCGTTTGATTACATCGGTGCTGGCACTAGTGAGTGGGGTCTTACATTCTTCCCCAACCTGTTTGAATATAACAACTATGATATTTCATACTTCACATTTAGTGGTGTTGAAAGTCTGACTAGTGTTGGTTCAACTCAAGTTGGTGACATTGTTTCTATTGCATCATCATCAGTAACTGTACCAGTTTCGACAACTACCACTCTGGTAAAAATTCCAACAGTAAGCAGATCAGCAAAACTCCATGTTCAAATGGAAGATGCTGAAGACAACTACTTCTACACTGAACTGAATATTTTACATGATGGTACAAATGTACAACTTCTCCAATATGGAGATGTGGATTCTACTGAGGGTATTTCATCTGGGTTTGGTACCTACACAGCAAATATTAGTGGAGGATTTATTGATGTCGATATTGTACCGACTGTAGGAACCGCAGTTACTGCCAATATCATTTCTATTGAAACTAATATAACAGCAGTAGGTGTTAACACTACTGAGATGAGCGTTACAAACCTTTCATCATATTATAAGTCAATCTCTGCATCTGGTTCTCCAGTTGCAAATGAGATTGCAGCATATGAAGATCCATTTGCTGGTGAATACTTCATGGTGACTGTCCATGACACCACCAATAGTGAATATGAGATGTTTGAGTGTCATGTTCTTGATTCCAATAACCAAAACATTGTTAAGTATGGACGTATCGGTACTAACTCTGGTTTAGGAACAGTTGGTGCTGTTACATCAGGTACCTCAGTAAGTCTGGTGTTTACACCAAATCCAAGTATTAGTGTAGATGTTAGAACCTTTGGTATTGGTCTCAAGAACTACAACAATATTGTTGGTATTGCGTCAATCAGTGCTCTACAGAACAACATTCTGTTCTCTGATTATGGAACATATACTGGTACTGAATTTGACAAGAAGAAAGCATTCAATCTCAAACATAATACTCTCCCAATCTTCCAGAGAGCATTCCTTGGAAACGATTCTTCAATTGTAAATCTGTCAACAAATCAGGTAACAATTCCAGATCACTTCTTTGTTACTGGTGAAAAGGTAAACTATAGTTATGAGAACTCACAGTTGTCTACTGCCAATGCTATCGGTATTGCAACGACAACTGTTTCAGGTGTGTCAACAGACAAGTTACCTTCTGAACTCTACATCATCAAATACAGTAATAAGTCTGTTGGATTTGCTAAGAGTGCGACTGATGCACTTGCAGGATCGCCAATTGCACTTGATCTGACTTCTGTTGGTGTTGGCACATTCCATAAGTTGACTGCAACTAACCAGAATGCAAGAGCTCTTGTTGCTATTGACAACATGATTCAGGCTCCTGTAACTGAAGTCAATGTATCTACAAGACTTGATCAAAACGTCATATTTGATGTTGACTTTGATGTTGTTGGTATTCAATCATTCAAAGCAAATGACATCATTAAGATTGATAGTGAGATTATGTTACTTCAGGATGTTGGTGTTGGAGCAACTAACAAATTCAGAGTTCTGAGAGGTCAAATGGGTACTGGTGTTGCCACACACAACATCGGAACATCTGTTGAACTTCTTGGTGGTAATTATAATATTGTTGATAATACACTTCACTTTGTTGAAGCTCCATTTGGTGCAACCCCACTCAGCACTACCACACAAGGTCCTGATAATATTGACTGGTCTGGTATCACAACTTATTCTACTTTCCAAGGTAGAACATTTATGAGAAGTGGCATCACTGATGATTCTGCTGATACTTACAGTACTAATTACACCTTTGATAACATTCAAAGTCAATTTAATGGTCAAAGTAAGTTCTTCTCACTTGTACAAAATGGTAACAATGTAACTGGTTTTGCAACCAATCAGGCAATCATTCTTAACTCCAATATTTTACAAGAACCACAAGGAGCTCAAAATACCACTGGTGACTTCACACTCCTAGAAACTGCGGGTATTACAAGTATCACCTATCTTGGTGATAGTGTATCTTCAGAATCTGATCCTAATATGGCAACGATTCCAAGAGGTGGAACAATCATCTCTGTGGCATCTACTCCAGGTCTTGGATATCAACCATTGGTATCTGCTGGTGCATCATGTTTCGTATCTGGTGGTGGTACAATTACATCGGTTGAGATCGGTAATCCTGGATCTGGATATAGAGTTGGTGTTCAGACCGTTAATGTTGGTTATGCGGTTTCTTCGACTGGTATCACAACAGTTGTGAACATTGGTACAGCAACCGTTCAGAATGGACAAGTTGTTGCAATCACAACCAGTTACTTTGGAGCAAACCTTGATCAGAATAACCCTCCTCTCATCGTAATTGATGCACCTCTTCCTTATTCAAATATTCCTCTGGTCTATGCAGACGGTCAAACTGGAATGGGTACAGGTGCTCGTGTAGATATCACAGTTGGTCAGGGTTCAAGTGTTGTTAACTTTGATATTGTAAGTGGTGGATTTGGTTATGGTGATGGAGAGGTATTAAGACTCTCTATTGGTGGTACAACTGGTATCCAGACTGATACAAGTTACACATATGATGAATTCCAGCTCACGGTTTCAACTACCTATCGTGATACGTTCAATGGATTTACAGTTGGCGAACTTGATGTATTTGATAAACTCGATACCTTGTTCGATGGTGTGGAGAAGAGATTCCCCCTCACTATCGCTGGTTCTGGATTTGCAATTGAAACCGCAGATGGTTCTGATATCAACATTGCACAATGTCTGATTGTTACCATCAATGACATTCTTCAGGTACCAAATCAGGCATATAAGTTTAATGGTGGTTCTATCATTGAATTTACAGAGGCTCCTAAGATAGGAGATACCTCGAAGATCATCTTCTACAAAGGTACACCTGATGTAGACGTAGTTTTGGTTGATATTCTTGAAACTGTCAAGGTAGGTGATAGTTTACAACTTAAGAATGATTCTTCTAAGGGTCAAGGATTTGGTTTATATCAAGAACCAAGAACTGTGGTTGGTATTACAACTCTTGATACTGTAAGAACATTCCCTTACGATGGTCCTGGTATTACTACAAATCAAGCACTTGTAAGACCGCTTACATGGTGTAAGCAAACTGACGATATCACTATCAATGGTGACTTTGTAACTAAGGACAGAGTTGAGTATGAACCATCAATCTATCCCGCAGCATATCTGACATCTTATGTTGGAACCTCAAGTGCTGTTGCTTATACAGACACTGTAAGACCATTCTTCAATTCTACAAATGAAACTTCACTCTTAGATTATCAAGATAGAATTGTTATTATTGATCAATCACCAATTGCATCTGCAATTGCAACTGTAACTGTCAGTGTTGCAGGTACGGTCACTGGATTTACAATTTCTACAGGTGGTCAGGGTTATGATGGAATGACTCCAACGGTTTCAATCTCTGAGCCAGATGATATTGTAGGTGGAACTAGAGCAACTGCTACAGCAAGTGTTACTGGTACTGCAGTTACTTCAATCACAATCACTAATGCTGGTGCTGGTTATACACAACCACCGTCAATCTTGATTGAAGTTCCTAATGCCAGAAGGGAACAAATCGGAGTCAGTTCTTACTTTGGTGATCTTGGACAGATTGTTGGATATGCACAATCTGCAGGTGCTCTTGGAACACTTGAATTGCATATCCCAGAGGACTCTTACATGAGAGATCCTAATATTGTAGGTACTGCAGTTACTATCAGTCAACTTCAAACAGGTGACTACTTCGTGGTTAACCTTTCAAACTTTGGTCTGTCTACAAGTACAAGTGACAATATCTATCAGGTATCTGCTGCTTATAACTCCACAGTTGATCTGACTTCGGTTGGTCTTGGAACAACTGCAATTAGAAGAGTTGAGGTTGCAAACGTTGGATTTGGTACTACGGTAGCTGGATTCACGAGAGGTAGAAATCTTGGTGAATATACATGGGGTAAGATTCAATTCTTGAATAGAGCAACCGCAGATGCGCTTGAATTTACACCTAATTCATACACGGGTATTACTAGCTCACCTTTGGTTCAGAGATTCAGACCTTTGAAGTTTAATAACTATCAAACTTAAAATAAATAAAACATAGAAAAGGATCCTACAGTAGATGGCATACCAAGGTATTAACACTGGCTCAGCTCCTAATGATGGGACAGGTGATTCACTAGTTTCTGGTGGTATTAAAATCAATAGTAACTTTGGTGAGATCTATAGTCTCATCGGTGATGGATCAACTCTGGCAGTGGGTGTTGTAACTGTTATTTCTGCAGGTACCAATGTCAATGTCAGTGCATCGACAGGATCCGTTGAAATTTCTGCACCTACTCCAGTCTCTATTGCAACAACGGATGTAGATATCTCTAGAAATCTAAAGGTAGCAGGTATTACAACGTTAGGTGTAACTACCGTAACTACACTTCTTACTTCTGGTATCACAACACTTGCAAGTCAAGGCGGTATTACTACCACTGGTGGTGATTTGTATGTTGGTGGTGATCTTTATGTGTCTGATGATATTGTCTATGATGAAGTAACAGGTAGAAATATTAATATCACGGGTGTTGGTACTTTCGGATCAATGTTTGTTGGTGCAGGTCATTCTGCAGGAAGTATTAATGTTTCAGGAGTATCCACACTTACGGGTACTGTAAGTCTTGGTTCATCTTTATTGATGACCGATGACAAACAATTTATCTTAGGAGAACAATCAGAATTTACTATCTTCCATAATGACTCTGATGGGAATGTCATTAGAGTTAATATAGGTGATTTAAATATTAAGGCAGATACCCAAAACTTTACTAGTGGTGCTGGAACAACACAAGTAATGTCAACCAACGTTGACGGAAATTATGGTGTTGAACTGTATTATAACAACAATAAGAGATTTGAAACAAAACATGGTGGTGCAGATGTATTAGGTTATTTCAGAGTAACTGGAATTTCTACTCTTGGAATCGTAACTGGTGCAACATATTATGGTGATGGATCGAACCTGACTGGTGTAGTCACCACTCTGACTGGTGCTGATGGTTCTGGATTGACTGGTGTAGTAACAACACTTACGGGTGCCGATGGTTCTGGATTAACTGGTATTACCACATTAATTTCTGCTGGTAGTAATATCACAGTAACTACAAATGCTGGTATCACAACCATCTCATCAACAGGTGGTGGTGTCGGTGTCGGAACCACAACTGTCAGTACAAATTCACTGGTTGTCTCAGGTGTTTCTACTTTGGGTGTAGTTACAGGGGCAACATACTACGGTGATGCATCTTATATTACTCATTCTAAGTGGGATCTCAATGCAGATGGTACATCACATTACCTCTTTACGGGTCCAGCTGGATTAAGTTCTACAGCAGATCCAGTTATTTACTTGGCCAGAGGTCAGAATTACGAGTTTGTCAATAATATGGGTGCTCACCCATTTGAAATTCGTTCTTCAAATGGTGGTTCTGCATTCTCAACAGGTGTTACAAATAATGCTGTAAGTAATGGAACACTAAGATTTGAAGTTCCATTCAGTGCACCTAACTCGTTGTACTATCAATGTACATCACATGCTGGAATGGGTGGGACGATTGTTGTCTATCCTAACCTGTTTACAGTCTAAATACCCGTCTAAATAAGAAAAAAGTCCTCTAAACATGGCTGCGATAATTACTGATCAACTGCGTATCTTGAATGCGAAGAATTTTGTCGATTCTGTACAAGATTCTTCTAATTCTTACTATGCGTGGATTGGTTTACCAGATGCTCCTGAGTTTCAGAGTGATTGGAACTCGAATCCACCTGCCCCTAAAGATAGTTTGGATGACTCCAACTACTACTGGGACACCATGTTGGCCCTTAAAAAGATCAATTCAGGTGATGTAAGTCAGGTTGTTAGGAAAATTACATGGCAATCTGGCACCACATATGACATGTGGAGGAATGATATTGATAGAGATAACCCATCTCAACCATCTGGATCGTATGATATTTACGACTCCAACTATTATGTAATGAATAGTGAGTATAAAGTTTATATCTGTCTGTTCAATAACGCAAATCCAGAGAATAGTTTTAGAGGTGGTCCTTCTCTTGACGAGCCAAATTTCACAGATTTGGAGCCAAGGGAGGCTGGAAGTAGTGGTGATGGTTATATTTGGAAGTATCTTTACACGATTAAGCCGAATCAAATCATTAAATTTGACTCAACGAACTATATTGCAGTCCCAACTGACTGGGAAACCAACAGTTCTTACTCTGCTGTAAGAGAAAATGCAGGCACAAGTGGTCAATTAAAGGTTGTTACCATCAGAAATCGTGGAGTTGGCATCGGAACTGCCAATGTTACCTACACAAGAGTACCAATTTTGGGCGATGGACGTGGTGCAGAGGCTACAGTTGTCATCAATAACGACTCAAAAGTCGAATCTGTGACAATTTCAAGAGGAGGAAGTGGATATTCCTTCGGAACTCTCGATTTAGAGAATGGTGGTGTCCCAAATGGCAGTGTCGCACCCGTTTTTAACGTAATTATTCCTCCTCCAGGTGGTCATGGTGCAGATATTTATCGTGAATTGGGTGCTTATAACGTACTTTCTTATGCTAGATTTGAAAATGACACCCAAAATCCCGATTTTATCACTGGAAACCAGTTTGCACAGGTTGGAATCGTCAAAAATCCAACAAATTACAACTCAATAACCAATTTGACCAAAGATAAAGCCAGTGCACTCTATGCATTGAAGCTTGTTGGTACTGGTTACAGTGAAGCAGTCTTTACCGCAGACAGTTTTGTCACACAAACCGTTGGTTTAGGTTCAACAGCCATCGGTAGAGTTGTTTCTTATGACCAACAGACTGGTATTTTGAAGTATTGGCAGGACAGAAGGACTGCAGGATTCAATACTGATGGCAGTCAGAACGTTGTTCCTGTATATGGTTTTGAACAATTGAAGTTTACATCATCACCTACAACAGGTGGTAGTATCCAAATCTCACCAACTTCAGGTAACACACTCAATATTGACCAAAACTTTTCAGGTGTATCTACGACAATAAATAGTCGTACCTACTATCTGGGTCAGGAATTCAATAGTGGAATTTCAAATCCAGAGTCTCAAAAGTACTCTGGTGACATCATTTATGTTGATAATAGGCCATCAGTCACCAGATCATCTTCACAGAAAGAAGACGTTAAAGTTATCTTGCAATTCTAAGAGATATGCCACAGGAAACTAATCTCAATGTCGCCCCATATTTTGACGACTTTGATCCCCAGTCGAATTATTATAAGGTTCTATTCAAACCTGGTTTTCCTGTTCAAGCAAGAGAACTGACTGGTCTGCAGTCTATTCTGCAAAACCAAGTTGAAGAGATGGGTAACCACTTCTTCAAAGAAGGTGCAAAAGTAATTCCTGGTGATCTGACATATATTCAGAATTTTTATGGTGTACAGATTGAGCCCGAATTCTTGGGTGTTCCTGTTGGCATTTATCTCGATCAAATTGTTGGTACCACAATTACTGGTGCAACATCTGGTGTAACCGCAAAAGTTGTCACATATATCACAGACGAAGAGTCCGAAAGAGGTACATATACCCTTTATTTGAACTATGAGAACTCTGCAAACTCTGATGAGGATGTAAGTACGTTTTTAGACAGTGAAGTTCTTCTTACTAGTAAGAATATCACTTATGCATCTACCTTTATTTCTGCTGGTGAAGGTTTTGCAACAACAATTCCACAAAATGCAGCAATTATTGGTTCATCATTCAATTTATCTCAGGGTGTTTACTTTCTGAGAGGGTATTTTGTCAATGTTAATGCCCAAACACTGATTCTTGACCAATATTCTAATGTCCCATCCTATCGAGTAGGTTTAGATGTTGTTGAAGAGATCGTTTCTTCTGATGTTGACCCTTCACTTAATGATAATGCCCAAGGATTTAACAATTTTACGGCTCCTGGTGCCGATAGATTGAAAATTTCGACAACTTTGTCGAAAAAGCCACTTGATAGTTTTGATGAGTCGAATTTTGTTCAATTATCGGAAGTAAAAGACGGTGTTTTACGTCTTATTAACAAAAATACTGATTATAACTTCTTAGGTGACGAATTTGCACGTAGAACTTTTGATGAATCTGGCGATTATTACGTAAAAGAGTTTGTAACTTCAGTTAAGAATAGTCTTAACAACAATGAAGGAAATAGAGGTATCTATAATTCGACTCAAGTCACTCAATCTGGTAATGTTCCTAGTGACGACCTTGGTATCTACAAAATCTCTCCTGGTAAGGCATATGTAAGGGGTTATGAGGTAGAAACCATTGCTCCTACTTTAATTGACTTTAGAAAGCCAAGAACTACAAGAACTATTGAAGATCAAGCAGTTAATTTCGGTTTTGGACCAACTCTCAACTTAAACAGAGTTAGTGGATCTGCAACAATTGGTATTAATACATCTTTGACTCTGAGTTTGAGAGATCAGAGAGTTGGTGTTAATTCATTGACCTCCTCAGGTAAAGAAATTGGTATTGCAAGAGTATATGACTTTGTTTTGGAAGGTGGTTCGTATGAAACTGCATTCCCTAACCTGAATACATGGGATTTGTCATTATTTGATGTTCAGACATATACTGACATCACACTCAATGAACCAATCACACTTAACACATCAACCTTCATTAAGGGTGAGTCAAGTGGTGCAAAGGGTTATCTAAAATATAACGTAGCAGCAGGTACTGCACTGACTGCTTATAATGTTGAAGGCGAATTCCACAAAGGGGAGAGACTTCTCTTTAATGGGGTATTGGATGATGCAAGATTTGTTACAAGTGATAAGAACTTCTCATTATCTGATGTTAAGTCAGTATTTGGTGTAGTTGGAACTGCTGCAACCTTTACTGGAGATACTATTCAGTCACGAGTTCGTAATTTTGGTTCAGCAAATATTTCTGCAGAATCTGGTAGCACATCACTGATTTCAATTCCTGCAGATCCTGGCTTCTCGTTCGTAGGTATCGTTACTGTTGGTAATATTGTAAGATATTCTAGACCATCTTTAGACGTAGCAAGTTTTGCAAGAGTTACAGGTGTTGGTCAGACTAACATTACTGTTGAAGCTGTTACCACTGTTTCTGGTATTTGTAATGGTGCTCTTCCAACCAGTGTAGAGACTATTCAGAACTTTGAACTCCTCTCCACCAAAGGAGTTGGTGGTCCTGGTTCAGGCAATTTAGCCAATAATGACACTCTTTACAGTGCTTTCCCTAAGACCAATATCTCATCAGTAAATCTTATTGGGTCTGAATTAGTAATTAGGAGACAATATACAACTTCCATTACTAATAATTCTACTCCTATCATTAATACTGAGGATAAGGAAGTATTCTTACCATTTGATGAGGAGAGATATACTCTGATTAGATCTGATGGTTCTACTGAAGTTCTGACTGAAGATAGATTTGAATTTACGAATGGTTCAAAGTCACTTCAAATCAATGGTCTTGGTTCTAATGATACCAATACCAAACTGATTACTACAATCAGAAAGACTGACGTTACTTCAAAAACAAAACTGAAGAACGTGTCCCAAGATTTGATTATCAATAAGTCTAGTAGGGCTGCATCTGGTATTGGTTCAACTACATTAGATGATGGTTTAACAACTGGTAACTATCCTTATGGTACAAGAGTTCAGGATGAAGTAATCTCACTGAATACTGTTGATGTCTATAAGATCTACGGCATCTTTGAGTCAGATGACAATTCTGATCCAGTATGTCCTAACATGACATTATCACAACTTGATGGTATTACTGCTACGACAAATGACCTGATTATTGGAGAAATTCTCACAGGTCAAACCAGTGGTGCAAAAGCAATTTATCTCCAGAAACTTGATGATACTGCGATTTACTTCACATATTTGAATGACACAACATTCCAGAATTCAGAAGTAATTAGTTTTGAGTCTTCAACAGTTAATGGTGTCTCATCAAATGTAAAACTGGGTTCTAAAGAAGTTACTACTGACTTTAAATTCTTCAATGGTCAAAGAGGAACATTCTACGATTACTCTAGAATTGAGAGAAGAGGAGAAGCACAGATTCCTGCTAGAAAACTTCGTGTATACTTTGCATCATCTTCTTATGATGATGCAGACGAGGGTGATATTACAACTATCAACTCTTATGTTGGGTATAATTATGGAACAGAAATTGGAGGAGTCCAAGATGTAAGAGTATCTGATATTATTGATGTAAGACCACGACTCACCGATTATGTGGTTGCTGAAAATGTAAGGTCACCATTTGAGTTTGATGGTAGAAACTTTGCTGATGGTCAGAATGGTAATCTCCAATCATCAAGTCACATCATTGCTTCTGACGAGTCACTGACGGTGACATATGACTATTACTTACCAAGAGCAGATAGAGTCTTCATTGATAAAGAAGGTATTCTTAGTGTTCTTGAAGGTGCACCAGACGATGAACCTAGACTTCCAGATAGTCTGAGTGGTGTGATGAACATTGCTAATGTATTCCTCCCAGCATATCTTTTTGACACTGCAGACGCTGAAATTAAGTTTATTGAACATAAGAGATATCAAATGAGTGATATCTCTAAACTTGAACAGAGAATCAAGAATCTAGAGTATTATACTTCATTAAATCAACTTGAGACGAATACACTCAATCTCTTCGTTGAAGACGCAAATGGAAACAACAGATTCAAGTCTGGTATCTTTGTAGATAACTTCACAACTCTTGAACCTCAAGATACAAGTATTGGTATCAGAAACAGTATTGACACTGAGAGAGGTGTTCTTAGACCATCTCACTACACTACTGCACTCAATCTTCAACTGGGAACAACTGCAGTAACTGGTATTGGTACTACATCTGACGCAAATCAAGATTCAAACTTTGCAGAAGTTGTTGGTGCAAATGTCAAGAAGAGTGGTAGAATCCTGACTCTTGATTATACTGATGAAACTTGGTTACAACAACCATTTGCAACAAGAGCTGAAAATGTAACTCCATATCTGGTTCAGTTCTGGCAAGGTAATATTGAACTTACTCCCGAAGTTGACGTTTGGATTGATGTAAACGAACTTGAAGTCAATGATGTAATGATGGAGGGTTCGTTCAGAGGTGTTGCTGAAGCTCTGGGTGCAGATATTAGAACAAGAAGAGATGGCTCAAGAGCAGGTGTTTCTCCTGTTATTTGGAATTCTTGGCAGACTGTTGGTGTAGATGTAAACACCTCATTGTCAAACAATCAATCAACTCAGACAAGTTCTACAACAAGACAAACATCCAATACTAATACTCAAGGTTCAAGAAGAAGGGGTCAAGTAAGAACTACAAATACAACAACTCAGACAACAAATACAACAACTACAGACAATAATATAAGAGCAACAACGTCTGTCAATCTTTCACAGAATAGAACTGGAAGACAGTTCTTTGTTAATGAGAGAATTGATACAGAATCTCTTGGTAGTAGAGTTGTAAGAAGAGAGATCATCAACTTTATGAGATCTCGTAATATTGATGTAACTGCAACCTCATTCAAACCATTTACAAGAGTCTATTCATTCTTTGATGATGTTGATGTCAACAACTACGTGACACCAAAACTCATTGAAATTGAGATGATTCATGGAACATTTGTCGTTGGTGAGACAGTAAGAGGTAGAATGGATGATGGTGGTTCTCAGGTCACCAATGGTTCTACAATCCCTACGATTGACTTTAGAGTTGCCACAACCAACCATAAGTATGGACCATTCAATAGTCCAACAGATGTATATGATAGTAATCCATACAATAGGGATATTTCAATTCCAGCTATCTACTCTGCATCATCAACGATTCTGAACATTGATACATTTAGTCTTCAGTCACAAGACTTCCCACAATTTAGTGGATGGATTTCTAGATCAATGATCCTGACTGGAGCATCTAGTGGTGCACAGGCTAGGGTTTCTAATGTAAGACTTATCACGGATAGAGTTGGTACACTTCAAGCATCATACTTTGTCCCAAGTCCTAACAATCCCGCAAACCCAATCTTTGAAACTGGTAGATCAAGTTTCAGACTCACCAGTAGTAGAACTAACAGTACAATTGAAGGACTTGTATCAACTGCTGGTGAATCAATCTTCTATTCACAAGGTGATGTTGATACGACTCAAGAAACAACTCTCTCTGTTAGAAATGCAACAGTAAGAAGAGCTGATCTAACTCAGAGAAGAAATATCGGAGATACAGCAACATCAAATACGATTACAATTACAGATACAAACACCGATACACAATCCACATCTACTACATCTGTACGTGTCATTCCGCCACGCATTGACCCACTTGCACAAACGTTCTTAGTTGATGATCCAACGGGTGTATTCATCACTAAAGTTGATTTGTTCTTTGTAACAAAGGATGAAAATATTCCTGTTCTCTTCGAAATTAGAGAGACCAATCTTGGTACCCCAACCGACAAAGTTCTTCCTTTCTCATTCAAGAGTATAGATCCTAAAGATGTAAACCTCAGTGATGATGGTACTGTAGCAACAACTATTACACTTGATGCTCCAGTTTATCTGAACCCTGAGAAAGAATATGCAATGGTTCTTCTCTCACATTCTACAGAATACAGAGTTTGGATTAGTAGACTTGGTGAGGCTGATGTAACAACATTGGGTCAAGAAGCAGGTCAGATTCTGGTTACCGAGCAACCACTTCTTGGTTCTCTCTTTAAGTCTCAGAATGCTTCTGTATGGACACCTTCTCAGTATGAGGATCTTAAGTTCAATCTTTATGTAGCAAACTTCAAGTCACAGGGTTCTGTTTCATTCTACAACCCAGAACTTCCATCAGATCTTGCACAGATCGATCCTAATGGTTTGACAGTCAACTCAAGAGAAATCAGAGTTGGTCTTGGAACAACTGTAAGTGATAGTGGTCTCGTTGTCGGTAGAACTGTCAAACAGTTGGGTAATGGAGCACAAGGTACTCTGGTTGCATTCGCAGGATCTGTAACTTCTAACTTTACGATTACAAATGCTGGTGTTGGATACACACCTTCTTCAGCAACTTTCACCTACACTGGTGTAGCACTTACTGCTGTTACTGGTAAGGGTGTGAATGCCACCGCTGACATTACAATTGAAAATGGTGTTGCAACTGCTGCAGTAGTTAGAGCAGGTGGTACTGGTTACGTTGTTGGTGATGTATTGACACCTGTACAAGTTGGAAGTGTCAATCTAGGTTCTGGTATTCAACTTTCTGTCAACGAACTTCTTGGTAATAATACACTTGTACTTGATAACGTACAGGGTAACTTTACAACCAACTCTGCATACCCACTTTATTATGAAAACAGTGTTGGATTTACAACTGAACTTAATGATGTTGGTGGAAATGTTATTCCTGTATCACCTATCAATGTTACTGAACAGGGTAATTACATCAGAGTATTCCAGAGAAATCATGGTCTCTACTCTAACGTAAACAGAGTAACAATCTCTGACGTTAGAAGTGACCTTGTTCCTAATACTCTTTCACAAGAATATGGTTTTGACACCACAACCTTCATCACAATCGAAGGTTTGGCGACAGACTTTGAAACCTTTGAAAATCTTGGTGTAGGTGGTACCAACCCAGGTTATGTGAAGATTGGTGATGAGATTATTTCTTACACTGGTGTAAATGGTAGAACTCTGACTGGTGTTACAAGAGGTATTGATAATACAACCATCGCAACACACTCCTCTGGTGAACTTATCTACAAGTATGAGTTGAATGGTGTATCTCTTAGAAGAATCAATACTTCACATCTACTTGCAAATGTAGTTTCAAGTGAATTAGATGAAGCACCTATTGGACTTGACTACTATTATATCAAGGTTCAGATGAATGCAAATGGTACGAATAGAGCACCTGCTAATGCTGCAGGATTCCCACCACTCTACTTCAAGGAAAACAAACTTGCAGGCGGACCATTGGTCAAGGGTACTTACAACTTACCATATAACTTGATTACTCCTAAGGTTACCACTATTACACCACAAGGCACAAACCTCATCTCACAAGTTAGAACGATTTCTGCTTCGAGTGTATCTGGCAATCAGGAGTCATATCTCGACAAGGGATATAAACAAGTCACAATCTTTGATAAGAACTATTTTGATGGTCAAAGAATGGTTGCTTCGGCACAAAACGAAAGTAATCTGTTGAGCGGTGATACCTTTGCTGGTAATAAGTCATTCGAAATGCAATTCACTTTACTGTCTGGAAACTCTAGAATCAGTCCTGTCATTGACCTGGATAATGCATCTGTTGTTTATACAATGAACAGAATCAGTCGCCCTGTTACAGATTATGTTGCTGACTTTAGAGTTAATGGTACTGAAGATGATCCTAACAGATTCACATATGTATCTAAGAATGTAACTCTTGAGAATCCAGCATCATCATTACAAGTTCTACTTGATGGTTACGTATCAAACTACAGTGACATTAGAGTATTCTATGCACTTAATCAAGATGTACCAGTAGAAGAGACAATCTTTGTTCCTTTCCCTGGTTATAAGAATATTGATATTAACGGTGCTATTCTTGACATTTCATCAAACAATGGTACTCCTGATAAGAGAGTTCCTAAGGTTGATGCTTATGTCCCAGAACCAACTCAAGATCAATATAAAGAGTACAAGTTTACTATTGATGAAGTAAAACCATTCAAGACATTTAGAATTAAGATCATCGGTACTTCGACAGATCAGTCTACTGTACCAATGATCAGAAACCTGAGAGTACTTTCATTCGCATAATATGGACAATATGATTCCCGTTGATGGAATGGATGGCTATTATAGAGACATCCATTCTGGGGCCATTGTTAACACAAACAATATCGATTATGAAACATATGTGAGAAACCGAGAAAAACTGAGAGAGGATAAAAAGAAATTTGATTCTCTTCAGTCTGAGGTAAGTAATTTAAAAAGTGACGTGACAGATATTAAGAATATGCTTAATACTATCACCGATTTATTAAATAAATAGACATATAAGTAGGTCTCATTATAGATGGCACAGCCTAGTACTAGACAAGAACTGATTGATTATTGTTTAAGACAATTGGGTGCTCCAGTATTGGAGATCAACGTTGCAGATGAACAGATTGAAGACCTTGTAGATGATGCCATTCAGTATTTCCAGGAGAGACACTTTGATGGTGTCACCCAGGTTTATTTGAAGTACGAACTCACTGAGGAAGATATCAAGAGAGGTAGAGCAAGACCACCTGGTGCACCTCAAAATGAAAATGGAACAACTGGTATCACTTCAATAACAGCATCTGCGAGTGTTGCTGGTACTACAACCACTTTCTCTTACTATCAGAACAGTAATTATATTCAGATTCCTCCATCAATCATTGGTGTCAATAAGATCTACCAATTTGGAGCAGGAATGGGTGCTGGTATGTTCAACGTAAGATACCAGTACATGTTGAATGATTTTATCGGACTGAATGGTTGGGGTGCTGGTGGTTTTGATCTGTTGTCATACTCAATGACAATGGGATACCTTGAGACCATCAACTATATCCTCAACACACATAAACAGATTCGTTTCAATCAAAGGACTGATCGATTGTATATTGATGTTGATTGGAGTGACCTTAACGCTGGTGAGTTTTTAATTCTTGATTGTTGGGCAATGAATGATCCCAATGATTATGCAAGAATTTACAATGATTCATTCATTAAACCATATCTGACTGCACTGATCAAGAGACAGTGGGGTCAGAACTTGATTAAGTTCCAGGGCGTAAAACTTCCTGGTGGTATTGAGTTCAATGGTAGACAACTATATGATGATGCACAAGCAGAATTAGATAGGATTCAGGAAAGAATGATGAGCACATATGAGTTACCACCTCTTGACATGATCGGGTGATGACATATGTTAAATCCCTTCTTTCTTAACGGCACAAGATCCGAACAAAACCTAATCCAGAGTCTTGTCAACGAACAGTTGCAGATGTATGGTGTGGAAGTGTATTATCTTCCAAGAACATATGCCACGACTAATACAGTTATTCGTGAAGTTATTGAGTCCGAATTCAAGAATGCATATCCTTTAGAAGCGTACATTGATAACTACGAAGGATATACTGGACAGGGTACTATCTTATCAAAATTTGGTATTGAAAATAGGGATGATCTTCAATTGATCATCTCGAAAGAGAGATTTGAAAATTATATTGCGCCATTAACAGAAGGTCTTCCAAATATGGAATTGACCTCTAGACCAAAAGAAGGTGATTTGATTTATTTCCCATTGGGAGATAGATTGTTCGAGATTAAGTTTGTTGAACATGAGCAACCCTTCTATCAACTCAAGAAGACATATGTCTATGAATTGAGATGTGAACTCTTCAGATATGAAGACGAAGTTATCGATACTGGTGTCGATACTATTGATGATGAGATTGCACAAATTGGTTATATTCAGACACTCAACCTAATCGGTGTCGGTTCGACTGCAACTGCAGAAGCAGATTGGTGTGCATCTGGTGCAGTCAATGAGATTACAATCTCTAATATGGGTAGAGGATATACTGCCCAACCAGTTGTAGGTTTCTCTTCAGCACCTCCAGGTGGTGTAACTGCAACAGGCATTGCATCAGTATCCTATGAGTATCCAGGCTGTAAAGGTAAGTCTGGTGTTATCCCAACAATTCTGATAACCAATGCTGGTTGTGGTTATACAGAACCACCAATGATTACCGTATATGGAGGTGGTGGTACTGGATTTGCAGCAACAACAGGTATCTCTACAGCAGGTTCTATTCAATCCATTAGAGTTACAAATGGTGGATCTGGTTATTCATCAGCACCAACTGTTACTATTGGTAATACTTCTGGTACATATCCTCTCTGGGATTCCTCATTCTATACATTCGATTCTACCTCTTATACATTCGATTCTGCATTCCCACGTCCATCTAGACAAGCAGTTGGTGTATCGACGATCAGTGCATCTGGTATCGTAACTGCAGTATATGTCATTGATGGTGGTGAGGGTTATGACTCTACACCAATCGTCACATTATCTGGTCCAGCAGTATCTAGTGTGGTGTCAATTGGTGGAACATTTATCTTTAACGAAGTTGTAACTGGTTCTATCTCAAGTACAACAGCAAGAGTCAAAGAATGGGATGGTGTCAATGATATTATGGAAGTCAGTATTGTTGATGGATACTTCCAGATTGGTGAAGTATTAACAGGCCAAGAGTCTGGTGCAAAGTACGTGATTGGTGGTTATAATACCGATGATTTAGTCACACCTTATGCTGATAATGATACAATTGAGTCCGAAGCAGATGTAATTATAGACTTCTCATCAAGTAATCCATTCGGTATGCCCTAAATAAAGGTATAGTGCTTCAAAATAATGTTTGAGTATTTTTACAACGAGATCTTTAGATCCGTAATTATTGGATTTGGTTCCCTTTTTAATGGTATTCAAATCAAGCATAAGGATGAGAATGATGATACTCAGAGTATTATCAAAGTTCCTCTTGCTTATGGACCAACTCAGAAGTTTCTGGCAAGACTGAAACAGAATCCTGATTTGAATCATCCAGTTCAAATGACACTACCTAGGATTTCCTTTGACATTACAGAAAACCAATACTTCTGCCTCTCAGGATTCTTTGCTTGTAATACTTTTCCACGCAATTCTGCAATGGAATACTCTTTCAAAGTGGGATCTTTGTGATTCCATTCGAAACAACTACCTGCAATGGGAATACTGACACTCTCATCAAGATCTTTTAGTTTGGGATTGTTTTGAATTACCCACCATCCATTCCTGTGTTTGATACAGTGTGAATTGTCACATCCTTTATCCAAGAGTTTTCGATAATAAGTATTGAACAGTTTACGATTTGACTCATAAACTATTTTATTTTCTGTGGTGCGAGAAATTACTTCATTAGCAAATGCGTGTGGACTAATCAATCGCACCTGTGTCTGTCCCGTGGATTTGTACCGTTTCCATGGGTCACGTTGTACAACTCGTGCAACATGTTGAGGAATACCTTTCCTATCTGTTTTGATAGTAATAACAGGGGAACCCTGTCTAACATTGTTCCCCCATATATCTTTCCAGGTATTCACATCATTCTCCACGAGAATGTTATCAAAAATCGAGATTGATGTCGGATTCATACTTATTGTCAGGATTGTTATAATATTCTACGATTTCTTGGTAGGCATCCTTACGTTGTTCTGATACAGATTTGACATTGAATTCAAGTTTACCAGGCAGAACAAATCCACCCTTGTCTAGAAAGTTTGAGAATCGGTCAACAGTTTCGTTCAGGAAATCAGTTTCAAAGGTGTCAGATGCAAGAATTTCTCCATCATCGGACATAATAAATGAAATTAGAGGCATTTGTCAAGCAGGGATCGGTGGCAACTATTATAATACCCCAGATTTTTGAGGTCTGGGGTACTGTGTGTGCCAGTTATTTGATTGTCAAGCTTCCAGGTAACTGTAAGATGGATGTCTCCTGTTACTCTGGTCTGCAATTGTTGACCAATCGTAGTTGTAATACCAGTAATCATACTGAGTATATTGAATACGACCGAGAGAATCTAGGATGAAAGCAGCACCAGCATTGGCATTGATGTCTCCACCAATCGTACCCTTCATATCCCAAATTCTTGTCTTCATCTTAGGTACGATTGGATGACCACCAGTGCCATTTAGTTCGGTGTGTTCAATCATTTGACCGTAACGACGGTATCTATCATCGATGTTGTAATCAGGATTGCCTTGACCTCTACCACCTGAACCATTATCACCCCAAGCAATACCCTTACCCCACTCATCGATTGCCATAATCATTCTATTGCCATCTCTATGTGCTCTACCAATATGTCTGACATCTTGCATGTCAGTCATCATTAGTTTGGGATGATATGTACTAGTATTCCAGAGTTGCTCTCTAGTATCTGCGTCTTGGTGTGAATAGTTATAGAGTTGTGAGTAGTCATCACTATAACCCCAGGTGTAAAGTGCACCAGTGTTCTTCTCTTTGACGATGATTTGATAATATCTGTTGCCAACAATCCAGAAGTCTTCGGCATTATTCCAGATCTCAAATGCATTACCAAACTCTCTGGGAGTGAGATTAAATTCTCTCTTCAGGTTTGCCATCACCTGACGTTGTAGAGGTTGGAACCAGCAATTTGAAGTCCACTGATTCTGAGGAGATTGGAGACTGTACTCATTCATATAACCAGTACAGTGAAT
>BCSF01000110.1_pt1 | contig 35538 bp, 62 predicted proteins | sample 1016431 | NCBI WGS metagenome assembly BCSF01 (sample SAMD00045685;SAMD00045686;SAMD00045687;SAMD00045688;SAMD00045689;SAMD00045690;SAMD00045691;SAMD00045692;SAMD00045684;SAMD00045690;SAMD00045691;SAMD00045692;SAMD00045684;SAMD00045685;SAMD00045686;SAMD00045687;SAMD00045688;SAMD00045689, study... | reverse complement strand
CATATTACCAGGCGTAGGCGGCTCTGGAAGACCAGGACCAAACGGTGGCTCTGGTGGTAATGCGGGAGGATCATCTGGAAGCTACGCAGGTGGCGGTGGTGGATGGGGTGCATCTGGCGGTAACGGTAGCTCAAATAATGGTGGCTCTGGTGGCGCAGCAATCTCAAGTACGCAATCTTACACGCTTTCAAATAGCGGTACAATTTACGGGTCTACATAATGGCATTTATTTACGCACAACAATCCTATGAGACAAAGGCTCAAGTAGAGGCGGCGGTTGTTGCCTTCAAAAATAGGTTAGACAACAACCCGACAGATTGGGTTACTGTAAAACTTCTAGGAGGTAATGCAGTAGATGGATGGGTGGTTCCAACACAAGAATTAAATGATACTGACATTAACACTATTAGTGGCGATGAATTTTATAGTGTTTCAGAAGTATACGGTGGTAACACTTGGACTGGTTTAAGTAGTTCTCAAGTAACCGAAAAGGTTTTAGAGGCGCGGAAAGCATATGCAACTTGGATGCAAGCAAATACAATCAATGAAACATATGCTCCAACCAACGAAGATATGTCTAATTATGTTTTTGATTAGATAGAGCAACACAAGGGAAACCAATGACACGACAAAACTGGCGTGTTTGGCCTAGTTCGATAGAAGTCGAAAAAATACTAGCCCAACCTGAAACACAAAGAGTTACAAAAGCCACAACATTTGGTGGCGAAAATTTGGATCATCGAAGAAGTCGAATAGCTTGGCTTACAGAGAACGAAACAGTCAAAGCTATGCTCAACCCCTACATCGCAGAGGCCCGAACAATTATGGGCATAGATGTAGATTTCAAACCAGAAATTCAGTTTACAGAATACCATGCATCTGAGGGCGGCAAATACGATTGGCACCATGATGTCGATTGGAACAATAGCAACGGGACTGACCGCAAACTTTCTTTAACTGTTCAGCTTAGTGATCCCAATGATTATGACGGTGGGGATTTTCAATTCTCAGAAGTTGAGCAATTACCAGACTTTGCAAAGCAAAAAGGCACGGTAATGGTATTCCCAAGTTATCTTGTTCACAGCGTTTCACCCGTAACGCGAGGTGTTCGTCGCTCTTTGGTTGCTTGGTTCTCTGGCCCAACATGGCGGTAATCTATCAAATCAGCTTACATGGATCAGCGTTTGATGCTCGCAGCTTAACGTGGGGTGAGGCTATAGCTGAGAGCAAATGTAAGCCTGACAGAGCGTGGCTAGACCCAATACATAAGCGTCCATTGCTAAAAGGTGAGTTTGGCTGCTCTGTGAGCCATTTAAGGCTTTGGCAAAAAATAGCGGGTTCAGGTCTGAATGGGGTTATTTTAGAGGAGGATGCTGTATTTGATAGCATCAACCCGAATGAAATAGACGCAAAGTTGAAAATGTATGACAGTGTTTGGCTTGGCTATCGTTGGAATAGTTTTGGCTATTGGTATAACTGTCACGCCTATGCCATTACACCGCAGACTGCATGGGAGCTTTGCCAAGGCTTTCAAGAAAATATCATTCCTGTTGATGAGTGGGTTCCAAAAAAATTGCGTGACAAGCAAAACTATTTTTATGAGCCTGAGTGTGTTAAGCAGATACCGAGGGCTAGTAGGCCGAGCACAATAGAGGAAACTGAAATGCTAGAAGGCAACGACATCGATTTTCGAATAATCACAATTGCGACTGAGGAAGAAAAAATGTGGGCTTTGAGGAAGTCCGCAGAGCGTTATGGCGTAAATGTGGTAAACATTGGAAAAGGTCACCCGTGGCGCGACCCAATGACAGGCATGGGCGGCTTGCCCAAGATACAATTGGTCAATGAATATCTTTCCACAGTCCCACAGGATGCAATTGTTCTTTATATGGACGGATACGATACGTTCTTTGCAGATGATCCTCTTACAATTCTTGAGCGTTACTTTCACATGGACGCGGATATTGTGTTCGGCGCGGAGAGCGAATGTTGGCCTCTGAAAGATCATGCCGAACAATGGCCCAAAGTTCACACAAAGTATCGTTTCCTGAATAGCGGTCTTTATATTGGTCGGGCTAAAGCATTGCATGATTTCATTTCACAGGGCAGCAATGTTCCTTCACAGAAAGACGATCAGCTTTATGTGCAATCGCGCTACCTCAACAACAAGATCGACTGCACGGTAAAGTTGGACGTTGAGGCTTACATATTTCAAAACTATGACCCGAACATTCGCGTGGTGAATGGACAGCTTTGGAACGATGAAACAGGATGTTGTGGCTGCATTTACCATGGAAACGGTGGAGAGGCGGCAAAGTTTCATTTTGCTTACATGGCTGAAAAGTTTGACATTGTTCCAACGGAAGATGAGCCAAAGGTTTCAAGCCCGTATTACTTGACGTTGGAGTATGATGAGATCGGGCCTGACATTATCTGCACGGATTTCCTAACGGAAGTGCAATGCGATTACCTAATTCAAAAGTCTGACGCTCATGGAAAGTGGGGCAGCATGGAGGGCGATAAGTTTCCCGCACAGGAGATACGCCTAAAACAGCTTGGCCTTTGGCACGAATATGAGCGGCTATGGCATGAGAAGTTAGGAAAGATTGCTGAACAATATTGGGTGCCAATGCGCCACATTGGGCTGCGGGATGCGTTTACAATGCGTTACGCAATGGACACTCAAACAAGTCTAGGCCACCACACCGATGCGTCTTTGGTCACTGGTAGCGTGAAGCTGAATGAAGACTATGAGGGCGCAGAACTCATTTTCCCAAGGCAAAACTTTTCAAACATAAACGTCCCAAGAGGTCGGTGCATCTTGTTCCCTTCGGAGGTCACCCACGGACATCACGTGACTGAGCTTAAAAGCGGCGTGAAGTATAGCTTAACGATGTGGACTAGCCGATATGAAGGCGACATCAATGTCTAAGTTCTTTGTTGAAATTGGGGCGGCAGACTTCGACACATTGCTGCCTCTCGCAAAGATGGGTTGGTCTGGCTATGTGGTTGAGCCGATACCTGAAATGGCGTCAAAACTAGAAGAAATGTTTGATGGATATCCTGTGGAAATCATAAACGCGGCGGTCTCTGATTATAACGGTCAACTTGAAATGGTGATTGCGCGGGACGATGGTTCTTGGCTGCGTGGCTGTTCTCATGTTGTTTCTAATAATCACTTGGGCTTTCGCTTAAGCGAAGCTCCAGATAGGCAAGGAGACTTTGAGCAACGCATAACCGTTCCATGTTTTACGCTCACGCGCTTGTTGAAAGACGTTCAGTCGATAGACTTCATGAAGGTGGACGCAGAGGGTCATGAGCTTAACATCTTTATGAATTACGATTTTCGTGTTAAGCCTAGAATGATCAAGATAGAGCATAAACACGTCAGCGACGAAATACTTCGACGGAAGTTGGAAACGAATGGGTATTTGGTCTAGACTGAAAAAGATGATATATATGGTGTGAGTTAAAGGAGTTTACCATGGCTTTCGGAACCAATCCATTTGGAAGTTATACGTTTGGTGATGATGGCCATGTAATTGTTTCCTTGATCGCAGACGGGTTCACTGCAGGAACACCAGTAGTAGACGCGGCTGATATAACAGAGAACAACGCTTTCACAGCGGTAGCGATTACGCTAGGTGCGCCAACACTTGGCTCTCCAACTCTTGCCCATATCTACAACTTCACAACGTCTGACCTTGTTACTAGCTCACCGACACTGGATCAGGCCACGCTAGGCCAAACACACGCACTGACGCCCGATGGGTTCTCAGCGCAAGCTCCAACGGTAGATGACGGAACATTCACGCAGGGCCATGACTTGACCCCTACAGGGTTTGCAACGCAAGATGTAGATATTCCTGTCGTTACAATGTCGGAGGAAGAAACCTTCACAACAAATGACATTGTTACGGGCGCACCAGTATTAGATAGCACAACTCTTATTCTCACAACGCCTCTTGTTCCAAATGACATTACTACGGGTAGCCCTGCCGTAGATGACGCAACATTTGATCAAACTCACATCATTACAATTTCAGACCTAGTTACTGGCAGTGTGTCTGTTGATGATGCTAGTTTCACGCAGGGGCATACATTAACGCCGACAGGGTTTGCTACTGGAAACCCAGTTTTGCCAGACGTTGATATGGATGAAGAAGAAACATTTACTACAAGTGACGTTGTTACAGGCTCTCCAGTATTAGGCGATGCAACGATATTGCAAGAACACGCACTTACCGCAGATGGCTTTTCTGCAGCCGCTCCAGTGTTAGGCGGCCCAAGTATTGAACAAGAGCACCAAATAACGCCAGATGGCTTTGTATCGGGTTCCCCAAGTGTTGAGAGCGCAACGATAGCGCAAGAGCATTCTTTGATTGCAGATGGGGTAACAACTGAACTGCCACAGCTTCCATCGGTTAATATGACAAGTATCAATGCTCTAGTCCCAGATGGAATAACAACTGGACAACCAACAATCCCAACTATCATTTATAACGCAGCTTTAGGTCGCATTGTCGATTACACGACTACATCATTCAATAAAGTTGTGATAAGCTATCGTTAGTAGTGAGAGGACAAGGCTTTGGCATTTTTCATAAAAAGAAATGATACATCACCCGCTATTCAAGCTGTCTTGAAGGATGGGAGCGATAATGTTGTGAACCTAACTGGAACAACAGTCAATTTCCACATGAGAAAGATAGGCGCAACAACTGCAAAAGTTGATGGGTCAGCTATTATCTCAGACGCAACAGGCGGCACAGTCTACTACAATTGGTCAACAGGTGACACCGATACTCTTGGCTCTTATGAAGCTGAGTTTGAAGTCACTTACATTGGGGGTGAAGTAGAAACATTCCCAAACAATCGGTATATTGAAATTGAGATTACCGATGACATTGCCTGATGACACGAAAATCCAAGGTATTACAAAAGCGGAATTGATACTACTCATCAATGACGCTGCGGAGCATGGTGCTAAAAAGGCACTGTCAGACATTGGGTTGCATGATGATGGGGCGGTTCATGACATACACGAACTGCGATCATTATTGGATGCATTCAAAGACACTAAGAAAGCAATCCGCTCAACGGTGATAAAGGTTATCACTATGGCTATTCTCGGTTTCATTGCATTTACAACATGGAATGAGTTCAAGACTAGGCTATAGACATGTGCGCTTGGGTGCTCATAGCTTGGGGCCACAGCTTCTATCTAGGTTTCCATAAAGTTTGCTACTATGACTGTGGGTCGCGCAAGTACGGATTTTATGATACATTCTATCGTGTAAGCCCAGAGTATGTTTGCCCACAGAGGATTTGGTTAGCATGACGGATTTCAAGATACCGATAGCACTGGCGGCTGCGATGGCTATGCAATTAGCGGGCGGCGTTTGGTGGGTAAGCCAACAGGCAGCAACTATCTCAAGCCTTGAGGAAACAGTAAATCAGCTCGGTTCAAAAATGGCGATTGAGGACAACGTCAATATGAAGCGCGATGTTCAAGACAACGCTATGGAGATAGATTATCTTTGGGATGAGGCTGATGATCTTTGGGAAGAATACGAAAGTATGATGATGCACATCAGTGCCATCAACGAAATTAAACAACGAATTGCAGCTATCGAAACAGAGTTGAGATACATCGGGCGAGATCATGAGGGCATGATCGACTTGAAAGGCATGGGGGGAGTTGATTGATCCAATCACCGCAGTCGGTATCCTTACGCATTTGTTCAATGCGATTAAACACGGAATTTCGGTAGGTCGTGATCTACAGGATATGACAGGTCAGCTTTCCCAATGGGGAAAGGCAATCAGTGATTTCAATTACGGCTCAGAGCAACAATCCAAACAGCCATGGTATAGCTTCAAGGGGTCAGATGAAGAAACCGCACTACAAATCTTTGCGCAAAAACAGAAGATGGAACAAATGCGTAAGGAAATTAAGAACCACATCAGCTTTGTCTATGGTCCAAGTGCTTGGGAGGAGGTTCTTTCAATCGAAGCGAAAATGAGAAAGCAGAGAAAAGAAGAACTGTACCGCAAAGAAGAATTGAAACGCGCGATCATTGAGTGGACTGTTGGCATTTTGTGTTTCATCATTGGCACTGCGGTGCTTGGAATTATCTTCTACATTATAGGAAAAAATGAAGGTAAGTGGTGATGTGGGTTCTTGTTTGGATACATATTCTCAATGGTAAGTTAGAGCATTATCAATTGGGAACATTTTCCACCGAAGAACAATGCTATGCCGAAGAAACGAAAGCCAAAGTCCTCAGAAAAACCCACGACAGCGGCGTCTTCTGTATTCAAGTTGAGGTTCAATAAACTCGGTCAATACGTTGTATATGACAAATCAGGAAAAGTGGTTATAATCACGCACCATAAGCGCATAGCTGAAAGGTACGCTGATGACAAAAGATGACTATGACCTGAACTCAAATGGGACAATAGACCCAGATGAGCGAGAGATTATGCTTGAAGATCGTCGCCGCAAAATGGAGGACGCAGATCACAAGCGCGATGCACAGCTAAAGATGACTTGGTTCGCCTTATCGGGAATGTTGGGGTATCCGTTTCTTATCATCTTGGCTTCTTACCTTGGATTGTCGCAAGCCTCAGAATTGCTGTCAGATATTGCAGCGGTTTATGTGGTAGCGGTTTCAGGGGTAACGGCTGCATACTTTGGGTTCTCTAATATGGGTGGCGGTAAATGATACAGGCATTGATTGGCCCACTTGGCAACTTGGCATCCTCTTGGCTTCAAGGGAAAGCGGACGCAGCAAGCGCGGCGGCAAACCTGAAGTTGGTAGAGGCAGAGGCAAAAGCCACCATAATGAAGTCAGCAGCCACGTCTGAGGCTGATTGGGAGCGCATCATGGCCCAAGGCTCTCAAAACTCTTGGAAGGATGAGTGGCTAACAATTTTGTTCTCAATCCCATTAATTCTCAGCTTCATGGGGGAGTGGGGCAGAACGATCACGGCTGAAGGTTTTAAGGCATTGGAAGTCATGCCAGACTGGTACCAGTATACGCTTGGTGTTATCGTGGCTGCAAGTTTTGGAATTAGGTCAGCTACAAAGTTCTTCGGAAAGAAATGACCCCACATCAAAGACTAGCAAACTGGGTAGACGATATAGTTATACGGAGCGACAGCCTAGTTCAGCTAGCTGATGGGAACCACTGCCTCACACGGGAAGGTGGATGGAATAGAAAGCTGACACTCTCGGAGCTATTCGAAGCTCTCTATGAGGAAAAAACGGTTAAAGCGATACTTGTTCTGCTTGAGCCTGATATGGAAACAAAACCTATGACGGGATTGGAGATATTCGATGACGCTTGATTATGATAAAATCAAACACCTGTTGCACGGAAACAACGAATGGGAAGACTGGGCAGAACCGATACAGGAATTGCTGCCAAAGTATGATATAAATACTGTGAGCCGCATATCTATGTTCTTTGCTCAATGCGGTCACGAAAGCCTAAACTTTAAGGTGCTTTCTGAAAACCTCAATTACAGCGCGAAAGGTTTGAATGCAGTATTCCCGAAATACTTCAAGAACGCAGGTAGAGACGCGGCTGATTACCATCGTCAGCCTGAACGCATTGCTAATGTCGTCTATTCTGATCGCATGGGTAACGGCTCCACCGAAAGTGGTGATGGTTGGCTGTTCAGAGGAAGGGGCGTCATACAGCTTACTGGGCGAGACAACTACACAGCTTTTGCCAATGCACTTGACCGAAGCGTAGAGCGAACAATCGAATACCTTGAAACAAAGAAGGGCGCGTTAGAGAGTGCGTGTTGGTTCTGGCAGACTAGAAACTTAAACGACTATGCCGACAAACAAGACATTCGCGCAGCAACAAAGCGGATCAATGGCGGGTACAATGGCATTGACGATCGTAGGCACCACTACTTTAAAGCAATGGAGGTTCTGAAAGGCGAGTATGTTCCAAAGCCTGACCCAATATTGCTAAAGGTTGGCTCAACTGGGAACGCGGTTGAGAAGGTGCAGGAAGTTCTCGGTCTAGACGCAGACGGAATATTTGGTAAAGTCACCGAAGCGGCAGTAAAAGAATGGCAGTACGCTAAAGGTTTGACCGTAGATGGGATTGTTGGGCCTAAGACGTATGCTGCAATGGTTGGATGAAAACATCTTTAGGTAACGACGGTAAACTTTCTCACAAGCAATTGGTTCGACTAGGAGGGCTGATTGCTTTTGTTTGTGATCGGCTACCTTACGAACACATCCTGAAAGACCTAACTGATAACGGGTTCCTTATTGAGAATGGGAACTGGTTTGAATTGACGGAGGCAGGGCGCAGTGAGCTTAATCGACTTACTGCTATGGCGGGTCTCAGGCCTGAACATTATGCTGAAAAGTGAAAACCCCAGAAGCGGATCAGACTTCTGGGGTGGGCACTTACCTAGCTAACGATCAGTGACCAAACCAATCGATGCACCTTATCTTTGCATATCAGGATTGAGGGCGCAAGCGCGGTTTGATGCTCTCTGAAATAACGCCTGTGTCCAAGCACCACATATCCACATCTCCGTCTGCAAACATGTACTTTTCCATATCCTCATTGTCCCGAATGAAAACCTGACAGGCCTCATAACTAGGTAGAATAATGTAGGTCTGAATGTCCCTGCCATTGATTGCGTATTCAATGTAAAAAGCTGTGAAAAATTCCATTGTGTTCTCCTCCTGTTCTTTGCTAGAAATAGTTGGTGGGTCGCCCGAGTGAGGGTAAGTTTTAACCTAATCCGTAAACTGTCTTACCTGATCTTTCTGGTGCCATCGGCAAATCAAACTGACATCAGAGCGACCCACACGATCAAGCAATGTTGTAACGCCTACGCCAGTATCGAATGCTAGTGTCACTTACGTTTAGTATTCTGCCGATTTCCCTATTGCTTTTGCCTTCCTTCCGAAGTCTGCAAATTTCTTCATACTTTTCGGGATTGTATGAATTGGACTTGTCTCTTTTAGGGTCATATTTGGATGGCCCTTTGGGAGCGTTATATTGGTTTTTGGGATTAGAGGGGACAGGCCCACCATCGCGTTTCTTTGTTCTCGCTCTCTCCGCTTTTGCAATGACTATCCACTTTTCCGCTATTTCGTCCTCTGTCATACTTCAAACCCATTCGCTCTTAGCTGAGATAATAGGTTGCTCAATTCTTCTCTGGCAGAAAAAAGTTCTCGCGCAGCATTTGGCTTTGCATCACGCCTATTAAACTCTGCTTCCGCATTACGAACTTTTCTTTTGATGTCCTTCAGCAGACCATTATAAAATGGGTTTGTGTCAATGGGTTTTCCCACGCTTGCGTCCTCCTTTATGTTTTACCTTCCAATCCATTTTGAATGAGCGCACCCAATTGTTAAGTTGCCTATGGGTCATGCCCAGTATCTTAGAGGCTTCCGTTTGCGTGTAGCCCGATTGGTTCAATGTCTGTAATGCCTCATACTTTTCGCGGTGGTGTCGCGCTTTCATTTCATCCCACAGTTCAATCATCAATCAGCCTTTCTGACTTCTTCGAAAAGTGAATGCCATTGGCCTGTGCGAACTGATAGATGGATTGCTTACTCATGCCGAGTTCGGCGGCAGCTTCGGACATTGTGCAGCCCTTTGCGGCGGTTTCGGCTATAATCTGTATTCGCTCATGCTTCTGGCGTTCTAAAAGTTTCTTCCATTTACCCATTTGTTCCCCCAAATGATTGGTGGGGCCGAAGCCCCACAGGTTTACCGAGAACGATCCTCGGCTTCTTCTAGGCGGTTCATAAGCACCGCTAGGGCGTGGCCCATCTCAGCAAAGGTTGCCTCCTCTGCGCACTGCTTAATCGTTTGCCAACGGTGTGGCTTATTGAGTGTGCTTTGATGCACGGCGGGTGGTTGGGTCTGCGATTGCAGAATGCCCATTTCGCTCTGGCTGTTAAGCCATTCTAGCAAACCCGCTTTGTCCGTGGGGACGTTGACTTCATGCCAACCATGCCCACTTGAACGTGCCTCGGACTGAGTTCCGAACCATTGGTTAAGAGTGTTTTTGTATAGTCTCATGGCTACCTCCTATGAGAGTTGAGGGGTTGGGCCTAGTGGCCCTTCCCGTAAAATTTCTCGGCAATTTCTTCCGCTTTTGTAGCGTCAATGCCGTTTCCAAATAAAGCTAAGACAAAGTCTTGGCGGTGCTGTGGGCGACCAAGGATGTGGAACAAAGCGTCCTTCCAATTGTTCAAGCCCATGCGTGGGTGTTCAATGCAGCGAACAATATCGGCCTTCAATCTAACCAGTGCTTCTTCAGCTTGTTTGCGATTTTGCTCAATGCTTTCTTCGACAACTTTCTGAAGGTGGCGAAATTCGCGGTCACGCTGCTCTTGCGTAATGGTGCGGAAATTTACCATTGCGTTCTCGCTTGGGCGAATACCGTATGCGTCTTTGTGCATGTCGCTGAATAACTGCAGGTCCATTTCGATTTCGGTATACTCAGGTACGTAGATCATTTTTAGCTCCATAATTGCTTTCATGACCTAGATATGGGTCAACTAGATTTAAAAGTAAATACTTTATTTACCTTTTTATGCAGAAAGTTTTGGGTGTCTGGTTTGGGTGATGAAACCGTATGCGGGATTGCCCGCCCAATAACCTTCAATCCACTGGTAGTGGCGACCCTCACGAACCACTGTGTTCTTATAGCCCTCGGCTGCTTTGCGCCAATGCCCTCTGCGAAAGTGCAGCCCTTGATGGATCGCCTCTGCCCCATCCCTTGGTGCGCCACTGGATTGTTCGCCTACATTCCAAACTACCTTAGACCAACGATCAGCCGAAATGTTGTCGCTTCTCTGAATGGAGCGACGAACTGGGCGCGAACCAGTAGCCTCACTGTTTGTAAAGTTTGGCGTGTTCATTATTTGAAGGAGGCAACAAACGCGGCGAAGTGCATGGTTCAGGGCTTTATAGAACTTCTCGCAACCATCTAATTCTATTTGTGTGTTCATTCGGTTAAAAACGCTCAGATATGTAGGTGGAACAAACTGCTTCTCAACCAAGTCAACAAAGCCATACCAGACAGGAGGCCTACCAACTTGGACGTTGAAAACAGAGAATTGTTCGCTTGGCCTACCAAAGCGATTTGAACCTGTAAGAAGATAGTTCGATTGCATCAATTTTACCTTCTTGTAGTCATTACCCCAATTTGATCTATCAGCGTTCAGAGCTTCGCTGTGGATAAGCCCATTCACATCACGATTGAACTCAAAAGAAAGAAACGTAATCAGGGATGGAAGCCTAGCCATTTCGCTTGGGGGAACATCAACGTCTGGATACATTTCAGTTTCAAAACTTCCATCGCCAACTGCTACCTTGGCTATCTCGCTACAGTCAAAAAACGCCCCACGCTGCCTCATGTTCATCCCAAGGCTGTTCGTCGTAAGAGCTTTCTCTTCTTCTAGAAAAACAGGAGGGCTGAAGTTGCCTTCAAGCGTTTTGATGATTTCCATGGCTGTTTTCTGTAAGTCCATCACTGCGCCCCTTCATGGTCAAAAATTACGTCCGCGATGTGGTTCTCATATTCTTTCTCAAGAGCCTTCTGGAGACGCTCAGAGATCGGCTTTCCCCGCTTTGGGTGGTGGTACTTCCCGAACCATATACAGCTTCCCCACGGATCGTCAGAGAAGCCAGAGGGCGGCTCTAGTTCGTAATGAACCTCTACCGCGATTGAATAACCGCGATGGTCTAGGCTTACAGTGTGAGAACGATCATACCGCATCAGGTGACCAAGCCTCCATGTTGCGAGTGTTGCAGCATCCGAAGACGCTAGAAAGACGCTCACCGCATGCTTCAAAGAAGCGGACGTTCCAGACGTTAGGCCAGTCGCTTTCGCAAACCAGTGAGGCCTTGCGCCCAACGTAGGCACTGGCGGGATCGGTGATTGTGACTACCTGCCACTGAGAGAAAGATTTGTTGTCCATGGCTACCTCCATTTTGGACTGGGGTGGGGCCGAAGCCCCACGATGTTACTTGTTTTTCTTTATGAACGCTTTTGCTTCCGCGACTGTTTCGAAGCTGTAAACCCATCCGTGCATCGCGACCTCAAAAGTTCCACCAACTGGCCGTTCATCGTAAATTTCGTATCCGTAGTAAGTCATAGCTGTCTCCATTGCTTTCATGAGATTGTTCTCTCGCATCCCATTTTAAAAGTAAATACTTTATTTACTAAAAATGCAAAAAAAGTGGACCAGTGTTACCTGATCCACCTGAGAGCCTTACGCTGCTAGTTCTAGGAAGTGGCGGGAAGCCATAGCGTCAGTGACCTTTTTCTCACGGTAGCGAGTGGTTACTTCAGGAACGGCTGCTTCACCTGTGTGCGTGGACCAGTGAGTTAGCGCGTTGTATAGTGACCACTTGTTCTTACCTAGTTCGCGTGAGTAGTCATCGAAGTGGCTCAAGAGATTGTTCAACTGACGCTTGTTGAAAAGCTCCTCTGAAGACTTCTGTGGCACGTTGACCACCTTCTTCTTGAAAAACTCCTCCACCTCATCACGGGTAACTTTGGCTTTGATGTAACCTTGCCAAACGTCCTTTTGGTTGTTGAAGATTTCCACGCTCTTGCCGAGTGTGTTCGCGGCTGCTTCAATGTTTAGCTTTGAAGTGTGCTTTGCCCAGACCTTAGCAATTAGAGCGTTGCTGACCATACCGTTCAAGCAAGCTAGGCGATACCCGTCCGCTTGGTTTTGGTATGCCCAAGAACCGTCATAGCTATTGAATGTGCTTGTGCGGAACTGGATCAGATCGCCAACTGCAGGTTCAACTGTTAGGTCTGGGAAGATCACATCAATCTTAAGTTTCTTACCACCGTCTAGGCAGCGCACGTTGAAGTCAAAATCGCTGCTGATGTTAGCTTCTTTGATTGCGTCATACTGAGCGTTCACGATTGTGTCGTGGGTTACTACCTTGTAGCCCTCTGAGTGTTGACCCAAGAACTCATTGGTGTCGGCGCGAACAAGAGCCTTCTGCCCTTCGATTGGCCCCATGCCTTCTACGATAACAGGGCGTTCTTCTACTGCAAAGTTCCAGTCTTGAGTGTTTGAAAAGTCTAGCATGTCTACCTCCGTTTGCTGCTTTCGGTAGATAGATGGAGGCGTTTGGATAGATAGACAACTATTTTTTTTGCTATGCGCAATTTTTAATGCACGGTGACCCCAGAGCCATCCCCATATTCTTCGTCAGACAACAGGAAATCCATGACTTCATACACCTCAAACTCATCGTGATCAGGCGCAAAGCAGACAACGATACGTTCACCGCAGCCATTTGAGGCAGAGAAGATAGCCTCAGTGTTGAACGATAAAGTGTATCCTTTGTAAATCTGCGCAAGGTGCGGCAGCATCATCCCTAGCATCGCTAGGTCTACTTTTTCGCCACGGGCAATAAATACGGTTTGTTGATCCTTCATTGACAACTCCTTGACTGTCTATGATTGTAGCACCGAATGCTAGAAGATGATAAGAAAATTGACCTAAAGTTTGTCGTAATGGGTGACCCAATCGGCAAGTCCCGTCCGCGCTTCACTAGAACTGGTCGGGTCTATACGCCCGCCAAGAGTGCCGAATACGAAAAGCGAGTGATGCAAGCGGCATGGTCAGGAATGAAACGCCTGAAGCTAGACCCAACAGCAAGACCCGTTCACGTTGACCTCATAGCCTATCTTCCAATCCCGAAAAGTTGGACCAAGAAGAAAAGGAATGAAGCTCTGGTTGGCGCACTCAGGCCGAATAAGCCTGATTTGGATAATATCCTGAAAGCGGTTCTGGATGGATGCAATGAAGTGGTTTATCTGGATGACAAACAGGTTCACAGCATCCGCGCCAGAAAGATGTATCAGACCTACGATAAGCTCCCTTCGATTGAAGTTTGCGTTTCTTGGACGTAGGACCAATCAGGCCCATAGGTCTCTCTCCATAGCTTTGGTTCTTGGTGTAATGCTATCTTCGAAGTGTCGAAAAGACCTTGGTGATGGCCCTCACAAAGCGGGATCGCAAATCCGTCAGATCGCTTTCTAGTTCCATGGCGATCATGGATAGGGTGGTGCGCTTGGGTTTCGCTTCTTTGGGGTTCTCCAAAGCGTCTACATACACAACACCTTTGCCGCCGCACTTCTCGCAAATATTTTTCATCCTTTTTTCCTTTCTGCTCTTTCAATCCTAGTGGTGGCCTCTTTGCTAAGTTTGTCACGATATTACTCCGCACATCTTGAAGTGAGTTGTTTTTATGTAGCGGCAGACTTCGATCTCCGAAGGGTGGTTCAGCCTGTTTGTCCCCTTTTTGGTTACGCGGAAATCTGGCTCATCCGTTATGTCGTTAACGTCTATCCAACCAACGTGGCCTGACTTCTGCCAATGAACAACAAACAGCGACCTAATCCCAGTCATTTCGGTTTGATGCTTGCCCGCGATAAGTTTCGTAAGACTGACCATTATCTTTTCAAGGTCATAGTAGTGGAAGTTCAGGATGCGAAGTTCCACAAAAGACAGAGGGTTCTGGTCTCTGTGAGCAATGCAGTCGAATGAACTGTACTTGTGCTGATGCTCAACAGTGCATTTCCATTGGTTTGCTAGATGATTTGCAACCACCGTTTCTCTCTCAACGTGTTCTTTATTCAAGTATTGTGGGATCATAGCCCAGTGTCTCCGATAGTTTCATCATTGCTTGTTCAAAGTATTCGTGGAACTGACGCTGATCCATTTTGGCATAGGCGATACTGTCTGGGATGTAGTAGGGGCCACCAGTGGTCTTGTTGACTACGGTTCGGTAATGCCCACACAACATCTTCAAGTCATCGTGTAGGTGAGCCGAGGAGGGCCAGAGGCCAGTGTCCTTCACTACGCGACCAAGTATTGCCCAGTAGAGTTTATGGTGAGGGTCGGAGCGATCCGCGACAGGAACAATATCGTAAAGTTGTCCGTCTGGATGAGCTTCAATTTCCTCTGCGTCATATTGTGTGAGGGGCAAAAACTGCCCATCACGTTTCGTTACCTGAAGAACTGGTTTCGATTTAGAACGGGATTTCATCGTCCATATCGCCAATGCTTGGAGGGTTCTTGTTTGCCATTGGATCGCGCGGTGGGGTTTCGCCCCTTTCACCGCCGCCACCTATTAGCTCAAGCTCCCTGACGCGACAGGTTAGGGAAACTTGTTTGTTCCCATCTTTATCTACCCATTCACGTTGGCCTAGCTCACCTTCCACATAAACCTGTTTTCCTCTTTTTAGGAAAGGCGAAAGGCTTATTGCAAGCTGCCCCCAGATTGAGCAGTCAATATAGGTAGCTTCCTGAGTGCGTCTGTCATTCCGCGCGATGCTGAAATTGCAGACTTGGTTTGAGCCAACTTCTTTTAGCTGACCGTCCCGTGTTAGGTTTCCGATTGAAGATAGTTTCAACATTAGTTTATTCCCAATTGCTTTTCGTTAATGTTCCAAAGTGTTTCGATTTCGTCGTGTAGCTTTGGGTCGATTTCCTTTAGCTGATCTAGGATCGACTGAGCATCGCTTCCCTTGCTGATCATTTCTGCCTCGGTTGGCCCTTTCTTCAGGAATGTCCTTAACCCCTTTGCTTTCGCTACTACCTTATCGTTCATTGCTGCTTCTCCTACTGCTGCGTTTCCATCGTCATCAGTGACAGGTACACCAGTGATCATTGTGAGGCCATACCGCCGCGCGTAGGTTATTGCAGAGCCTACAGACTGCATGTCGCCTTTCTTGAGTTCTAGGTAGACTTTGCTTTGGAATAAGTGTCCGCTTGAGTGATGCAAGATTGTTGATACATACTGACCATGTTCGTCAGCACCACCGCACTGCAAGATTGCGAAACCTTCTGCCTGAAACGCAGGGAACACTGCATTCTGAACAGCCTCTAGAGTTGCATAGCTATTGTTTAGGAATGGGTTCTTACCATCCTTTATCGCTTTGCCCATGTTTGCTTGGGCTTTGTTGAAGGCTACAACTGCCTCCATGTTTTCCGCATTTGTCATCATTTAATCCTTATGCTTATACCATCAGGGGCTGTTACTAGCTCAACCCCATCTATTTCTTCACCCGCTTCCAACAGCTTCTTGATAGCTGTCTTGTCAGGGCGTTTAGTGATCTTACAAAGTTGTGTCGGCACCTCCTCTAGATTATTAACTTGTACGCTTGTCCCACCTTGGCGCATTGAGATCGTTCCCAATGGGTGTGGAATTTTCTTCTCACCTGTTATCTCACAGATCATTTTGAAGACATCTTTTATCTTTGCCTTGCGAGCTTCGGCTGCTTTGATGCGTTCAACGTAGGTTTCCAAGATGCTTTTTGCCCCTGCAATCTGCGCATCAGCATCTATCATGGCTTTCATTTGCTTCGTGATGTAGTCTATTACATCGGTCTCACCGTCCAAGGTATCCCAGAACAGTTCCTCATCTTCCCTGTAAGGCTCTAGCTCCTTCGCTAAAGACTCCAGTTTGTAACGATCAATCCGCATTTTTAGCTTCCTCTAACAGGGCTTTGTAGCGTTCCTCATATTCCTGAACAGCTTCGTCTATCGCTGCTTCAAGGATGCTTATAGCGTTAGCAGGGAATTGCTCAGCCAAGTATGCTTGATGCGTTATTTCACCCGCAGCTGACTTGACGACTAGCTGTGTTGAGTGTCTTGAGATCGCAGTCGAAATTGCAAGTTTGCAGATATTGGGCGGTGTAATTATCCGATTAGTCATGGTTACCTCCATAAAATTGCTTCTTGCTCAGTATTGCCATATGCGCAATAAAGGCAATGGTAAATTGCGCTATACGAAAAAAAGGCTGTCAATGGAAAACGAAAAACCAAATTTCCAATTACAAAAACTGCGTGAGCGTTTAAGTGATCGGAAGCTAACAGTAGTGGCCGAGAGGATCGGCATGACCTATGCGGCACTCAGCCGTATCATGCGAGGCGGGACACCGTCCAAGCGAACCTTTAAGCGGCTAGAAGAATACTTAAATGAACATAGCTAAGTATAAGATTGGGTTCACTTGCTCCTGTTTCGACATGCTTCATGCGGGCCATGTCACAATGTTGCAAGAGGCCAAAAGTATTTGTGAGCACCTTATCGTTGGCCTTCAAGTTGACCCGTCGATTGACCGACCAGAAAAGCAGAGGCCAGTGCAAAGTTTGCTTGAGCGGCAAATTCAGCTTCAGGCAATTCGCTATGTAGATCAGGTTGTGGTATATGAAACTGAAAACGACCTATTGGATTTGCTTGTCGCGCTTCCGATAGATGTTCGAATTATAGGGGAGGAATACCGCACCAGACCTTTCACTGGGTCTCACATCAACGGTATGTCAATTCACTTCAACAGGAGGAGGCATGATTGGTCTTCAAGTGAACTAAAAAATAGAGCCACGTCCGCTTGTGGAGAACGTGGCCCTAATGAAAGCAATATGGATGGAGGTAGCCACCCATAGCTGTGAATGTAGCAGAAAATGAAACGAAAGCAATAGTGGAGGTAACACATGAGTTTCAAAGCAGTAAATTGGGCGTGGGATCAGAAGGGTCTAACGCCACATCAAAAGCTGGTCTTGCTAGCCCTAGCAAATAGGCACAATCCAGATGTTGGGTGTTTTCCAAGTCTAAACAAATTGGTTGAGGACGTTGAGTTTTCTAAGTCTACGGTTCAGCGTTCAATACAGAAGCTACAAGAGCTTGGTTTGATACGTGTCGAAAATGCAAAAAGAGAGAACGGTAGCCAGACTTCCAACCGATACCATTTACAATTTGAAGCGGGTGTCAGGGAGACTACCCCCCATAGTCAGAGTGACTACCCCCCCGTGTCAGAGCGACTACCCCATAAACAAGTAAAAGATAAACAGGTAAGTCTAATAGATAATAGCTTGTTCGAAAAAGTGTATGAGAAAGACCCAAAACACAGTGGCAAAATAGCGGCTGAGAAGGCTTGGGAGAAAGCTGTTAAGAGGGTAGACCCGAATGCTCTTGTTGTTTCTGCAGAGATATATGCCAACCATGTTAAGGCTTCCCAAATACCAATGAAGTTTGTCCCTCACCCTGCAACTTGGCTTAATCAGGGGCGTTGGGAAGATGAGCTTTCTCACGTAGGAGACAAAACAACTGCAGATATTTTGAACGGTCTTTTCTACACAGGACCAATGGGGATCACCAAACAATGAACTATGACGAAAGAAAGCGGATCATCTCAGGATGGTTGATTGAGTTTTTGAAGCGGTATGAAGTGCCGACCCATTTAGACCAAAACGCTATTAGAGAAGAAATGGTTTTGATGGTGGAGGACATAAATAGCGAAATACCGAATGACATGAATGAGGGCGGGCTTAGATACGTCTTGGATCAGATCGCTTCATACATTCGCAAAAACCAAACCACCAGAAAGTGGCCTACCATTAGTCTTTTTGTGAAGGGAGTGAAGGACAGCAAAGGAAATGTCGTTGAAGATCACTTGGCTATTCCAATCAATAAACAGTGGGATGACCCGTTGGTTATAAACGCAAAGCGTATCAAGAGCGGTGAAGCTGTTGGAGATTGGTACATCATCGGAAAAGGCGCAAACCAAATGCTTGAACGCGGTCTTGTTACCTATGAAGAATTGAAGCCTTACCAAAAAAGTCTTGAGTACCAAAATAAACAAATGTACGGTGAAGAAGTATCATCTTATGAGGTTTGATGAAACCTGCTTCATGTCCTTGGCCCTTCGGGGCCATTTTTTTTATTGCAGTTCCCTGCCAGTTTTCGTAGAAAATTTACACATACAACAAAAAAGGCTGCAAGAATGCAAGTTGAGATAGTTAAGATTAGCCAAATCACCCCATATGAGCAGAACCCAAGAGACAATTCGGCGGCGGTCCAAAAGGTTGCCGACAGTCTGGAGGAGTTTGGTTGGCAGCAGCCTATAGTTGTTGATGAGGAAAACGTCATTCTAGCGGGCCACACGCGGCACCTAGCGGCACTAAGCCTTGGAATGGAGGAAGTACCCGTCCATATCGCAAAGGGTCTCTCAGAGGCGCAGAGACGCGCTTTCAGGATTGTTGACAACAAGACATCGGAGCTTGCGGAATGGGATAAGGATTTGCTCAAGGCTGAGTTTGCTGCCCTTCAAGACTTAGACTTTGATTTGCAGCTTACAGGATTTGACCTAGATGAAATAACCAAGATGGCGGGCGATGACCTTCTTCAGTTCGCAGACGACATTGAGGATTTGGAGGAGATTGAGTTTGATGAACTGGACGCGGCAGAGAAAAGCCACGTGAAGATGTTCCTTCTTTATCTAAGCACAGAAACTGAGCCAAAGTTTCGCGAAATGTGTAACAAAATCCAAGAAAAACATGGTATAGATAACGTCACAGATGCAGTTTATATGGCGGTAGAAAATGAGTGTAAAAATCTATGAGGCGAAAGCCCACGGGACTTTTGAAGAATGGGGTGAACGCGCAGGGTCATTGATTGACGAAAGCGAGATTGACCACATTATCGACTACGACTGCGATGCATACGACAGTGACGGGAACCCGTTGTTCATGTTCCGCAAGAACGTAATCCCTACTTCTCTATGCAAACAAGCCTATGGTGTTCTGCGTCACGCAGCCACCCCAACAAACAATCGCGGGAATGCGGCGGGTGAGTTTGACGTTAAGGAAGACGAAACCTTGCAGGGCTATGCGGGCGTTGTGGGTGAAGGAAAGAAAGCAAAGCGGTTTCAGACGATCACCAAAGATGGTTATGTTTCCAAAACCTTGCGCGCAAAAACTGTGAATAGCGGGATCATTGGTTACTTCGACAGAACAGTTCGCTTCCCTTATTGCCGACAAACTGCGTGGACTGAAAAGAACTTTGACCAGTTCAGGGGCGCATACCCTTACATCAAGAAAATTTCAGACCTTTTCCGTGAGGCTTGCCCAGATCGTTGGGAAGCCCAGAACGAAATGGCTCAGAAAACCAACAAAGACTTTCTAATAGGAGACACTGTTTTCACGACAGTGACGGTAAATAAGAACTTCCGCACTGCAATCCACACAGACGCGGGAGACTTCAAGGGCGGTCTAGGTAACATCGCTGTTTTACAGGCGGGTAAGTTCACAGGCGGGTTCACTTGCCTTCCCCGCTATCGGATTGGCTTTGATGTTCGAAACACTGACGTCTGTTTCTTCAACGTCCACGAATGGCATGGTAATCTAGAGATTAAGGCCAAGGCACCGTATGAGCGGATTTCCATTGTGAGCTATTATCGGGAAAACATGTTCAGATGCGGCAGTGCCGAGGACGAACTGCAAATCATTAAAGGGCGCACAGACTTGAAGGGTCTTAACGCTGAAGTGGTCTAATGTGCGGTGTTATCGCAGCATTCAACCCCAACGGGGTCGATATGATTGCGTTCCGAAAGCTATTGGTGCAGTCCATGGTGCGGGGTCAACATGCAACTGGTGTTAGTTGGGTTGAAGGTGACGCCATCAAGACCTTCAAAGAGCCAGTGAAAGCAAGTTTGTTTAAGCTGCCAACGATAAAAACAGTAGCGGTCATAGGCCACTGTAGATACTCAACTAGCGACCTAGAATATAATCAGCCAATTTCGGGCGAGGATCATGCGATTGCTCACAATGGCGTTGTCTCTCAGCTTCCCCCAGAGGATTGGGAGGAGGCTTATGGCTTCAAGGTCACGGGAAAGAACGACACTGAGCTTTTGGTGCGGGCATTTGAGCATGACCTTCATCCGCTTGAGGCGTTCCCCAAAGCCTCTATTGCGGCGGCTATGTTGGCGAATGAGCGTGAGGGGCCAGAGCTTGGGTTCTTCAGGAACGGCCAACGCCCGCTTTGGTATGATTATGAGGATGACGATAACATTTGTTGGGTAGCTAGCACCGAGGATATTTTCAGAAGGGCGGGCATAAGCAATCACCCAAAACGCTGTGAAGCGGGTCACCATTATCGGGTCACCACAAAGACAGGCTACATGGCGTATCAGTTCGCCGAGGGATTTGAGGACTTGCAGCCATGAGATTAGCGGAGGAGGCAGAGATCACTGAGCTTTTGGCCACTTCCCCACGGGGTCGCAATACCAAGTTCCTCTCAGCATCCCACAGCCTCTGGAAGCGGTTTGGCAACTATGACCGATACCCGCCATTGGTTTTGGATGAGGGCGGGATCAAGAGCGTTATCTTTGCTACCTTTTCAGTGCGCACAGGTTACACAAACCTTTATGAGATTTGCACGGTTCAGGGGCAAGAGGGGAAGGGCTATGCATCTAAGTGTTGGGACGGTTTCCTAGAACACGCTTATCAGCACGACATGCAGCGGCTAAAAATTAGCTGCACACCTAGCAGTATCGGATGGCACGTTAGGAATGGATTGGTCTTTTGGGCGGTAGACCCGTCAGGCTCACTGCGGTCTGATCAGCCAATCTTTAAGACGCGGGACGAACAGCTAAAGTTTCGCGGGAAAGCTATACAAAATCCGAAAGTGGCTTTGCCAGAAGGCAAGGTAATCGAACGGCTCAAGAGTGAGACTATTGAAGCACACAACTTTGGGGCCAAAAAAGCGACACAAACCCTAATCGCTATACAGAAAGTTGGTCCTGCTTGGTTGCGGAAAGCCTTATACGTCAAGACATAGATTTCAGACTGAAGGAGAACAGGCGTGAAGCCTTTATCCAATGGTTTGCTTGGTCACTGATTAACAACGATTGCGATCCCGCATTGTGGATGCTGAACTACATGTTCAAACGCTATGAGTTTAACATTGAACAGCGGCTGTGGGTTTGTTGGCTATATGGAACTACCTACTATGCGCCCACATCTTGGGTGATTTGGAATGAGTTTCCTGACTTTGAGCTAGTAGGCATGAAGCGACTTGAGGACTGGAACAATACAAACTATAAAAGATTACGTTACCAGACGGACACCAAGTACAACAAAGGCCACCTTCCCAAGCAATTCGCCTCTTATTATGAATGGGTGCATACAAACAATCCAGAGGGGACGCAGAGAGCTAAGTTTGAGAGCATCCTTCGGTCCACGAATGATCCCTTCAAGGCTCTATGGGACGAAATAAGCGGCTCTCTGTATAAGTTTGGGCGTTATTCGACTTGGTTCTACATGCAGACGTTAAAGCGTTGTGCGGGGATACACACAGAACCCCACGATCTGGTTCTCAAGGATGATAAGGGTAGCAAAAGCCATAGGACAGGATTGCTCTATGCCCTTGGGCTAGAAGACCTAGCAGGGCAGAAGCTAGATAAGGCGCAAGTGCAAATGCTTGAAACCGAGGGTGCGTTGATACTGAAGGAAACTAACAAACGCTTTGGGACAGACGCAGACTTTTACGACATGGAAACATGCTTGTGCAGCTTCAAGAAGATATTCCGAGACTATGAGGGCCGTTACCTAGGTTATTACTTAGACAGACAGGCAGAAGAAATCAGCCGAGTGCAGAATGACGGGTGGGTTGGAGTGAATTGGGAAGTGTATTGGCAAGCGCGGCGGGAAACACTGCACCCGTTGCTTGGTGCATCCCGTAAGATCAAGAAAGACCAGTACGGTGATTTCCTGAAGACAGGGCAGTTTATGAAGGAGTTGTTTTGATGCGTTGAGTAGCAGTCGGTGGGGAACCCGCCACAGGTAAAACCACTATGATGAAAGAGTTCTTCAAGCTGATGAAGCCCACGCACAACTTGAAGGCAGGGTTATTGCGAGGCCACTTGAACAATGAAACAGGCGTTTCGCTGATGGGCATATACAATGACGCGGGAACCTTTCTTGGGACTGACAGGCTTTCAATGGCGGTGAATAAGGATTTCCAGAAGTACGCTAGATTGCAAAAGCGGCATATCGTTTTTGAGGGTGACCGATTGTTCAGCAAGGATAACTTGGCTTTGTTGGATCAGTACTACGAATTAAAAATTATAGTGCTTAGTGCGACTGAACAGGAAAAGCATGAGCGGCATATTCTGCGAGGGGACACTCAGTCTGAAACATTCCTGAGGGGCAGAGCGACCAAGATAAAGAACATTCGGGACGCATTCGGGGATCGGGTTGACGTCCGCTATATGCGGGAACCAAGCCATTCTATACAATTGGCTGAAGAATTGTTACACTGGGTGACAACTGGAAAGTAAATGAGGGCGGTCAATGGCTATTAGATCAGACAGCAAGTTAGACCAGAAGCTAACCGAAAAGATCAGATTGGAGTTTGTGGAAGGGGTCGAAGAAGACGAAGTCCGCATATATCCAACGCTTGAAGGTTTGGTTAAAAAGCACGATGTTCCTTCCACTACGCTTTATCGCAGGGCCAAGGAGGATGATTGGCAGCGTCAGCGCAATGAGTTCAAGTCAGCTTATGAAGCGCAGCGAAGCAAAGACAGAGCGCAGCGAAAGGCTAAAAGGGCAGATACGTTTGACGATACTTCCCTTTCAATCGCTGAAAGCCTACTGGCGCGGGTAGGTCGCAAGCTAGCGATAGCGGCACGGAGAGACCGAGACGAAAACACTGACAGCCTAGCCATCACTGAATTGAAGGATATGGCTGAGACAGTATTGAAGGCCCAAAAAGCGGGCAAACTTGCTTTAGGTGAAGCGGGTGAGATCAAACAGGTAGTATCAGATGACGCAATCCCAACAAGCCTCACAAGAATTATTGACCGATTGGATCAACTTGCCGAGGAAAAGTCACAAGGGGCTAGCCACACTCTACAGTGATTGGGTAGACACTGCCCGAAAAGACCAGATAACGCCCAAGGGCGATTGGGCAGTTTGGCTAATCTTGGCGGGACGCGGCTGGGGAAAGACCAGAACAGGCGGTGCTGATGCTGCACTGTATGCACTTAAAAACCCAAACACCCGTGTTGCTGTGGTTGTTCCAACTTTCGGTGACTTGAAGCGCGTAGCCTTTGGCGGCGAGAGCGGTATTCTTTCTTACCTTCCCCGTGAGTGCCTACTTTCAGGAAGGGGCCAAGGCTACAATAATACAGCCCAAGAGATCAGACTGTTCAACGGTAGCATTATCCAAGGCTTTGCTGCGACTGAGCCAGAGCGTTTGCGCGGTCCACAGTTTCACAGAGCTTGGTGCGATGAGATTGCCGCGTGGCCTTATCCCGAGACCTTTGACCAATTGATGTTCGGTCTGCGTCTAGGCCAGAACCCACAGTGCGTTATAACCACCACCCCAAAGCCAACCCCATTGATCAAGAACCTTCTGAAGCGAGAGGGCACAATAGTGACGCGGGGGAGCACCTTCGATAACGAAGCCAACCTAGCACCCGCAGCTCTTGCGCAGCTTAAAGAGAAGTATGAGGGGACAAGGCTTGGCCGACAGGAGCTATATGCAGAAGTCCTTGAGGACGTTGAAGGGGCGTTGTGGAATTGGAACATGATTGAGGCTAGTCGGGTAAAGCCTAGTGAGGTTCCAGACCTAAAGCGTATTGTGGTCGCGATTGACCCTGCAGTGACAAACACTGAAGGCAGCGATGAGACAGGCATAATTGTAGCAGGGCGTTCTTCAGAGGGAAAGTTTTACATCCTTGAGGACAGAAGTTTGCACGGAAGCCCAGACACTTGGGCGAGAGAAGCCATTGACGCATTCCACAAATATGAGGCCGACAGACTGATAGCCGAAGTAAACAACGGTGGAGATTTAGTCGAAAGAGTGGTAAGAACTATAGATAGACAAATACCTTACACGGCAGTTCGTGCCAGTCGGGGAAAGATTATTAGGGCAGAACCCATTGCCGCATTGTATGAGCAGGGCAAAGTCCATCACGTTGGAGAGTTCAAGAAGTTGGAAGAACAGCTAACCACTTTCACCCCAGAGGCACGTAAGTCGCCAGATAGATTAGATGCTCTAGTATGGGCTGTAACCGATTTGACCCAGAGAACTGGGGAACCTGTATGGAGAATTAGCTAATGGGCATCTTAGACAACATACGTATGGCCTTGCGTGGGCCGCAACTTGAAACGAAAGAAGCCCCAAAGGTTTATATGTCTGGTGGCTCTCTGTTTAACCACAAACGGAAAGACGGTTTCAAGAACTACGCTAATGAAGGTTATCAGCAAAACGCTATTGTGTATCGTTGCGTGAACGAAATAGCTAACGGTGCGGCCTCAATCCCCTTTAAAGTTTTCCAAGGAGACATAGAGTTAGAGCGGCACCCGCTTATTTCTTTGTTGCAAAGGCCGAACCCCACACAGGCAGGGATCGAATACTTTCAAGCCCTATACAGCTTCCTACTGCTTTCTGGTAACAGCTACGCCTTAGCGTCAGCGGTAAACCAAGTCCCTAATGAGCTTTACCTTCTGCGCCCAGACCGTGTTGAGATTGAGCCTAGTGAAACCCAAGTTCCCAAGTCTTACCAGTACAAGCTAAACAACCAACTGGTCGCGAAGTACGATGCAGACCCAGTGACGGGCCAATCAGAGGTCAAGCATTTCAAGATGTGGAACCCTCTAGATGATTACCTAGGTTTATCCCCGCTTATGGCTGCGGCGGTTGACTTGGATCAGCACAACATGATCGCCAAGCACAACATTGGCTTGTTGGTAAATGGTGCACGTCCTTCTGGCGCAATCGTGTTTAAGCCAAAGGATGAAAACGGAAATAGCCTGATGCTGACTGACGGGCAGCGTCAACAGATCAGCGATGATTTGAACCAACGGTTTACAGGAAACAAAAACGCAGGGCGACCAATGTTGCTTGAGGGCGACTTTGACTGGAAAGAAATGGCTATGTCGCCACGCGACATGGACTTCCTCCAGAACAAGCATATGGCTGCGAAAGACATAGCGCTGTGTTTTGGCGTTCCCTCTCAGCTTATCGGTATTCCTGATAGCCAAACTTATGCAAACGTCCAAGAAGCGCGTTTGGCCTTATACGAAGAAACCATTATCCCATTAGCCAAGCGCGTTGAGAGCGATTTGAATGAGTGGCTTGCGCCGAGCTTTGGCGAAGAAATGCGCATTGAGTATGACATTGAACAAATCCCTGCGATGACAGAGCGGCGTAGACGGGTCTATGAAAACGTAGTGGCGGCGGTGCGTGAGGGAATTATCAGCCGAAACGAAGCGCGTGAGCGTCTAGGTCTAGAGCCTATCAGTGGCGGTGATGAGGTGTTCATTGCTGCGAACTTGTTCCCACTTGGTGGACCAGATACAGCGCAAGACGAAGGTATTGACCCAGAGGAGGCGGGAAAGTCTGCTTATGGCGAATACAAGCTAGAAGAATACCCAGACGGTGAGGCTGTTCCACCTTCCCTTCCAGATGCTTATGCCTTGGGTGACGCTGAAAAGAACTGCGGAAACTGTATTCACAATGAGGACGGGTACTGCGAATTGTTCGATGCAAACATTCGGGCCGAATACGTCTGCGCACGTTGGGCCGAAGCCGAGGAGAGCAAAGCGGAGAGTGACGTTGATACCGTTCCAACAGCGGCTATGGCACGGAACGCTCAACGCGCCCTAGACTTGCGTAAAGAGTATGGGCGCGGAATGATCCCTGTGGGGGTAGCTCGAGCGACCCAACTGATAGCGAAAGAAAAGTTATCACCGCGCACAGTTCGCAGAATGCACAGCTTCTTTAGCCGACATGAAGTGGATAAGCAGGGTCAGGGGTTCAATCGCGGCGAAGATGGTTGGCCCAGTGCGGGCCTAATCGCTTGGCTTGGTTGGGGCGGCGACGAAGGTCAGTCTTGGGCTAGACGTAAGACAGATGAACTGAACGATCAGCGCGGCAAGACCTTGGAGCTAGAAGCCTATTACTCAGAGTGGCCTGAGCTTACTTACGACGAATACAAAGCTGAAGAAATCAGCGAAGCGGTCAAGAAGGGTTTGGCCGAGAAGGTGAAAGACCACAACGACAAGTACGGAACCCAAAAGGGCAAGAAGGTTACACAAAGAATGCTAGAAGCGGTTTTCCGCAGAGGCGTTGGTGCTTACAACACAAACCCAGAAAGTGTGCGTCCAAGCGTTCGTAGCGCGGATCAGTGGGCCTACGCTAGAGTGAACGGTTTCCTGAGTGCAGTGCGCACAGGTCGGTTCAAGAGCGGCAAGTTTGACACAGACCTTCTTCCAGAAGGCCACCCACTCAGATCAAAGGATTAAGCAATGGACATTGGTTCAGTACAAGCGGCGAAGGGTTCATATGGCCCTGCAATCTATAAGTTTGGCTTCAATTCGGCGATAAGCACGGATGAGGAAACAGTGTGGGACGCGGGCGGCGTTTATAGCTATCCATCCGCAGCGGGTTCAATAAGCGTTGTAAGCACAGATGCGGCAGATGACCTAACGGGAACAGGCGCACAAAAGATCACTATTGAAGGTTTGGATGAGAACTGGCTACCGCAGTCGCTAGAAATAGATATGGATGGCACTGTTGCTTCAACGGATGCTACTACGTTTCGCAGGGTTTACCGAGCCTACATAACTCAGGCGGGAAGCGGAGAAGTGAACGCGGGCGACATTACGATTTCAGTCGGTGGTTCTGTAACTGCGCAAATAAGTGCTCAACAGGGTCAAACTTTGATGGCGGTATATACAGTTCCCGCAGGGTTTACTGGATACATCGTTCAGTGGTCTTTCAGTTCAGGTGCTTCAGCTTCAAACAAATACCTAGACGGACGCTTGATAGTTCGTAAGAACGCAGGGATCATTCAGACCAAAGCGCGATCAACGATCCAGAACACAGCCTTTGTTCAGGACTTACCCAAGGCTACAGTAGTAAGCGAGAAAGACGATATAGAAATCCGCGCCGTAACTTCTTCAGGTACAGACGCGGTTTCTGGGACGTTCACGGTGTTGCTCAAGAGAAACTAATCCGAAGTTTCACCTGTATAGTATTCAAACCAATCATCCCCATTCATTGAGGTTTTATCTAAAGGGCCAAATCCTGAAATAATTGCAACAGGCGGTTCTTTCTTTTTTGCCCTTTTGCGCTTTGCTTGCTTGGAATGCACTGGTTGAAACCTGTGTATCGCTGACATTTCATAATCGCCCGCCGAAGGGTTTTGTTCATTTCTGTCGAAGGGTATAGCCCAAACGAAATCAACATCGTTCCACCAGTGTTGGCTTCTCCGATGGTTGTTTAACCTTCCTTGGAGGTCAGTCGTTCTGCCAATGTATAGCGGCACAACTTCTACTTCTGATGCTTTATCTTCGCGATCCGAATGGGGAAGTGCGCCTAAAAAGTAGACCCACTCCCGATCCCTTGAAGTTCTTATGTTCCCTTCAATGAAGTGATTTCGATCATTGAAGAACCTGTGCTTGCAACCCCAACCGTGAAAGTCGAAGTGAGCTAAGAAGTCATCGTGGCTTGAAAATCTGAGTGGTTCGCCCTTTTGGCAAAACTTATAAGTCGGGCCTCTTCCTTGTCTGTTCTTGTAAACTTCATGATCCCAAACCAACATATTGTTTTTTGAAAGATCGTCATACTCCTTGCTGCCAAGCAGTCGCCCTAGCTCACCCCAACCGTTTGGATGTCTGCCGTATACCTTCTTGAAAAGGGTAACGGCTTGATCGAAACTTACGGACATGCGCCTTGCTCCTCTAGCTTCTTGAGCTTGGCCTCAATGGTGGCGATGGTGCGCTTGTTTACTTCTATCGCGCGTTGGTCGTCGCCCTTCTCATACTCTGCCTGATTGATCTTTGCGGCTGCTAGCCAACGTGAATATTCTGAGTGCATTTTGTCTAACATGATAGCCTCCTAGCTATTGATCCATTTGATAATCCAAGGTGCCCAGAAGATTAGGCCAGTGAATGCTAGAAAACATACTGTTTCTGTGATAAGCTGTTTCATAGTGAGTTCCTTTAGATAGGTTTTCATTTTTAACTCCTCCCTGTCTGGGCCACTAACTCCCATTAGTGGCCCTTCTTTCTTAAAGGTTAACCGAATAGCCCGACATCGCGGCGGCAAGACAAGATGTGGAAACCGTATTCCTCATCGGCGGGACAGGTCTTAAGATAATCAAAAGCCTCTGTCTGGTTATCTGTCTTAAGCAGATCATGGTAACGCCAAGCCCCGTAGGGCTTACCGTCTTTTAGGTCGCGGAATTTATACTGAACTTTATACTTAGGCTGCATGTCTACCTCCTTAAAACCAAGCTGTGCGCTCAACGGTGATTTCCTCACCCGCGTCTACAACTTCAAAATTACAAAACTTGCTTTCGCGCATATTCGCCACCAAATCGTCGGCGTCTGCTTTTGATTTGAAACTTGCGTAAAGTTCGCCCGCCTCTGGGTCGATACCGTTGATGCGCAACTCCGCAGCCATAGCTGCATCGTATTTGTTGTAACGGATAACGCGGAAGCGGTAGATTGTTTCTTGGTAAGTCATTTTTGTCTCCATATTGCTTTCTAGAGATAGAGATGTGCCATCTAAATCTAAAAGTAAATAGGTTATTTACTAAAAAATGTAATTAGACGAAAAAAAGTTGAGATGCTATAAAAGGGCATGACATTCCCAGTATTCATCAAAGCAGGTCGCACACGGGTTTCAGTCGCCAAAGAGGTGAGAGAAGTGAACCGTCTGCGCTTGCAGTTTGAGCGTTCAATGGCAGCGCGAGTTCTTGCGGTATTCAAGCGGTTCGGCAACAACGCGGCGGCAGAGTACCAATTGAACGGTGGGATAGATCGGTCACTGATCCCACTTGAGGGCGAAATTGAGGCAGTGTTTCAGGCCCACTACGCGGCAGTGATGGAGAAGTTTGCTGACAGGGTTTATGAAAACCGAAAGCTAGAGCGGTTCACCTTTCTTAGCAGAGAGTATTACGCCAAGTTCGGCGCAGAAAAGGTAGTGAGGATAGCTGATGTAACGCGCAGACAGATCGTTAGCGCGATTAGGAGAGGCGAGAAGGACGGTCTTGGGGTAGACCCCATAGCGCGGCTGATCAAAGAAAAGACCTATGGAGTGATCGGCAGAGCAAGGGCAGCGACCATTGCGCGGACGGAAACCCATGCGGCAGCTTCCTATGCAACCCACAATGCCACTAAAGAACTGAACCTACCCGCGCAGCGTAAGCGGTGGGTGAGCGTAGGTGACGGACGGACAAGGCTACATCATGCGGCGGCAAACGGACAGGAAGTTGGGATAGATGAAAAGTTTATCATTCGCTTTCGCGGTGCTGAGATCGAAATGGATTATCCGCATGATGGGTCAGGCGGTGCGGCGAATAACATCAACTGTCGTTGCTTGGCTATTTACTTTACGGATGAGGATGCGCTGTTCGACAGCTTTGATCTTGAGGGCGCAGAGGCAGAGGCAGAACGGGTGGATGCTCTAGGGGCAAAACCTGAGATAGACCTGTACGACATTACTGAGGGGTCACTGCGTGATGGCTTGAATGAAGCCCTGAACAGACAGCTAAGTCCGCTATTGGCTAGGGTTGCTGCTAAATATCCCAAGCCAAGTCGGGTTATAGCAAAACCCAATGCGGGCGTTTACTACCGAGGCGCACGTAGGCTTGAAACAGATTTGGACGGGGGGACGGCTGCGCACGAATATGGCCACCACATAGACTACATGATCGGGCGTGATGAAGGCGTAGGTGGCAGTGGGTACTGGTCACAAAAGGGATTGCAAGCGGCATGGTTGGCAGATCGCAAGGCTTTCGGGACGTATCGCAAGAAACCAGAAGAACAAGATAAGCGTTTGTTGGCTGTCCGCAGAGAGCTTTACAATGTTGAAACAAGGTCGCGGGTGAGGCCAGACGGGACGGAAGTCACATGGGAAGTTCGGGGCGCGTTGGCGTTTGAGGGTGCAGACGGGTTATCGGATATTGTTGACAGCTTTGTGAGCGGCAAGTTTTATAGCAATTACGCTGCTTTTGGTCATGGGTATACGTATTGGAAGGATCGACGGGATCATGGCGCACAGGCCGAGGCATTTGCCAACCTTCACGCAATTCAAAACAATCCGAAGGCAGTGGAGTGGGCAGAGAAGAACATACCAAACCTTTGGGCAGCATTCATGGCAAAGATGAGAGAAATAGATGCAGATAACACTTGATGACATGCTGAAGGAATACAAAGCCAAGTTTGGCTACACGCCAGTTCTGGGCAGAGGTGACGCAAGCACACACATGGAACTTCTACTGGACGCGCTTGATAGCGACACGCCTCTTGCAGAGGAGTACAGCGAAGTCGACCCAGAGGACGTTCTGCTTTAGTATATAGACCTTTGACCCAACCTAGTGTTATGTGTTACCTTAGGGACAAATTTAACGCATAGAGGTCAGCTTATGCCATTGCCAAAGCCTAGTTTGGGTGAAAGCAGAGATAAATTTGTTAGTCGCTGCATGGGCGACGACAAGGTAACAAGTGAGTTTCCAGACCGCGATCAGAGGGCCGCAGTCTGTATCAGCCAATTTGAGGGCGGCAAAATGAGCGAAGAACAAATTGATCTAGAAGAATACATTGAAGATCAGGAAACCAAGACGGAAGATGGTACGCTTGATGTTCAGTTCGAATACAAGGCGGTTCCCGAAGAAGAAGAAAAGGGCGTGTTCACAGGATATGGCTCAATCTTTGGGAACAAAGACCTAGGAAATGACATTGTTGTTGAAGGTGCTTTTGCTAAGTCAATCGGCAAGAAGGGCGCAAAGGCGGTTAAGTTGCTATACCAACACCGTCAGGATGAGCCTATCGGCGTTTTCGACGAAATCATAGAAGATCGTCGTGGCCTGAAGGTTAAGGGCCGCTTGGCGATGGGTACACAGCGCGGGCGTGAAGTGTACGAACTAATGAAGATGGGTGCGCTAGATGGTCTTTCTATCGGCTATCGCGTAGACCCTAAAGGGGTTGACTACGATGAGAAGGGCAAACGCCGCTATCTCAAGTCAGTGGACCTTATGGAGATATCAGCTGTAACTTTCCCCATGAACCCACGTGCACGGGTTCAGGCAGTAAAGGGAGCTGATCGCACGGTGCGTGAATGGGAAGAACTACTGCGGGATGCAGGTAGCCTGTCGCGTAACGAAGCAAAGGCCGCAGCATCCGCTGTCGCCAAGGCACTGGAACAGCGGGATGCTGTGAAAGAGGAAACGCCTGAAGTCCTTGATGCGTTAACGCGCATTACCAACATCCTTAAATCCTAAATCTACGGAGCAATAACATGTCTGAAGATCATGTAAAAACAGCCGTAGACGCAATGGCGACAGCTTTCGAAGAGTTCAAAACTGTCAACGATCAGCGTCTTGCGGAAATCGAAAAGAAGGGTTCAGCAGACCCAGTAACAGAGGAAAAGCTAGCGAAAATCGAAGCTGACCTAGACCGTTACGAAAACATCAACCAGAAACTTGTGCAGCAAGAAAAAGCGGCAGAAGGTTTTGGCGAGAAGTTGGCTGAAATCGAAACTTTGTTGAAGCGTCCTGCAAATGGTATGGAAGCGAAACAAGTTGACCTAAGCCTGAAGGCATGGGACAGCTTCATGCGCAAAGGCGAGCAGGGCATGGACGAAATGGAGCTTAAAGCTCTAACAGTCGGCACTGCAGCAACAGCGGGTAACTTGGCACCAGCCGAGTACGTTGAAGAGCTAGTGAAAGTCATCACTGAGATTTCACCAGTTCGCTCAGTCGCACGTATTCGCCAGACTTCTAACAAAGAAATCGAAGTTCCAAGCAAAACAGCGACATTCGCTGCAGCATGGACAGCGGAAACAGGCTCACGCACAGAGACCACTGGTTACACCACTTCTCTGAACACTATCCCGACACATGAGCTATATGCTCTAGTCGATATTTCTAGCGCATTGCTAGAGGATAGCGTGTTTGATCTTGAAGCTGAAATGAACACTGAGATCGCAGAGCAGTTTTCGAAAGCAGAAGGAAATGCCTTCATCGCGTGTAACGGAACAAACAAGCCAACTGGTATTACCAACGGTTCTGTTGTTTCAACAACAGCGGCGGCGGCAGCGGCGGCAATTGCTACAGACGACTTGATGAACCTAGTTCACGACTTGAAGTCTGAGTATGCACGTTCTGCAGCCTTCATGATGAACCGCTCAACACTTGGCGAGATACGCAAGTTGAAAGACACAGCGGGTCAGTACATCTTCCAAACTGGTTTCTCAGGCCAGTCTGGTTTGCCAAACACAATCTTGGGCCACCCATACGTTGAAGCACCAGACGTAGCGGACATCGCAGCGGATGCGAAATCTGTTATCTTCGGTGATTATCGCCGTGGCTACATGATTGTTGACCGTGTTGCTCTATCGGTTCTTCGCGACCCATACAGCCAAGCATCTTCAGGCAACGTGCGTTACATCGCCCGCCGCCGCGTAGGTGGTGAGGTTGTTCTAGCGGAAGCGATGCAAATCTTGGCGCACCCATCTTCATAATACTCACGAAGCGGAGGGCTGTAATGGCCCTCCAACCACATAGGGAGAAACCCCATGAAGATCATGATGACTAAAACCGCAGCAGGGATTTCACGCGAAGATGGCGCAGAAACCATTCGCTATCAGGCGGGAACAGAATATGAAGCCACCGAGGCATGGCAGAAGAAAGTTCTTCAAGGCTTTGTTAAAATGGGAATGGCTAATGAGATCGGCGGCAACGCAGGTCCAACGGAAACAAAGGCGAAGCGCGGACGCCCAAAGAAGACCGCAGCAAAGAAATAACAAAAAGGGGATAGGCCATGTCTGGTTTGGTAGAAGTAACAGGGCCAGCGATTGAGCCTATCAGCCGAATGGAGGCGCGGGACCACTTGCGCCTAGACGACGATGTAGATGATAGCCAAGTACGTTCCTACATCCTTGCAGCAAGAAATTGGGCCGAGAACTACACTGGTCGCGTTTTCATTTCACGAACATTGCGCATGTTCCTTGATGGGTTTGCCAACGTAAGCGGTGAGCCTTACTGGGAGGGAACACGGGTTGCGCCTCAAATCCGCACTTATTCTAGCTACATTGAGATCGCAGCTTCTCCAGTAATCAGTGTTGATAGCGTCAAATACTATGATGACAGCGACACTGAAAGCACATGGGCCACTAGCAACTATTACGTGGACACAGCCTCAGAAATAGCCAAGATTGTTTTGCGGGACGGTGGCACTTTCCCGACAGATTTGCGTTCAGCCAACGGACTTGAGATTAACTTCACAGCGGGCTATGGCACCACAGCCAATGACGTTCCAGAAGCGGTGCGCATGGGGATGATGCAATACATGACGTTCCTTTATGAGCATCGCGGTGAGTTTGAACGCTTCCCGCCGCCACAGCCCCCAGTGGTGATCAGGAGCTTGTTGAACCCATACAAGATCATGCGGTTTGGAACGACACCTTATCAGAAGATGCTTAAAGTGGGGATCGGCTAATGCCAGTAGGGCGCATGCGCCAAAAGGTGCAGCTTCAAAGTAAAACTACAAGTAATGATGGCGGCGGTTCAGCGGCAATAACCACATGGACCACCTTTGCCACAGTCTTTGCGTCCATAGAACCCCAATCGGGCCAAGAGCGTTTGTTTGGGGATCAGCTACAGGAGCCAATCACCCATAAGATTACGGTGCGCTATCGCCGAAATCTTACCTTCAAGAACAGGATTGTGTATTCTTTCACGAACCAAGGGGTGAGCGATACGCGGTATTTCAACATTCGCCGAGTGATTAACGTGGGCAATCGCGACAAATACCTAGAGCTTCTATGCGTAGAAGGTGTTGCAACATGAGCAATATTAAAGTGCGTGTCGTTGATCGGAAGGATAATTCAGCTCAGGTTATCAAAAATTATCAGTCTGCGCTGAAACAGATCATAGCTAAAGGTTTGCAAGACACACGAAATACCGCCGTGCAATCTATTCATGCGGCGGGTTCAGGTGGGATTACTTATGAAAAGTACAATCCCCGCAGAACCCACACGGCATCTAAAGCGGGCGATCCCCCGAACACGGACACAGGTTATTTGGCGAACAACGTATATGCTGTTCAGGATGCAGATGGTTTGGGCGGTCAGGTAGAAAGCAGGGCAGACTATTCTGAGTATTTAGAATTTGGGACTAGTCAAATGCTAGCAAGACCATTCTTGCAGCCCGCGCTAGAGGAAAACAGACCAAATATTAGGTCAATGTTTGCAAGATTAAAAAGTAGAGGTGCTAAATGAGTTTACATTCTTGGCCTTTGCAACAAGCAGTATTCACAGCTTTAAATGGAAATGTTAGTGGTATAGATAGCGCAAATGTTTCTGTTTATGACGATGTTCCCGAAGGGACGACCTATCCTTACGTTGTTATTGGTGAGGAAACGTCCGCAAATAATGGAACAAAAGACGTTGATGGAATAGATCACACTTTGACTTTGCACGTTTGGTCTCAATACCGAGGTCGGCGCGAGATTAAGGAGATAATGCAAAGCGTCTATGAATTGCTTCACGATGCTGCTATAACAGTATCAGGAGCTTCATTGGTTAATATTAGACAGGAGTTTAATAATACGCTGATGGAGAATGACGGAATAACGCGGCACGGGGTTATGAGGTTTCGGGCCGTTGTGTTTGACAACTAAGGAGAAAAAACATGGCGGCGTATAAAGGT
>BCSF01000109.1_pt1 | contig 35577 bp, 40 predicted proteins | sample 1016431 | NCBI WGS metagenome assembly BCSF01 (sample SAMD00045685;SAMD00045686;SAMD00045687;SAMD00045688;SAMD00045689;SAMD00045690;SAMD00045691;SAMD00045692;SAMD00045684;SAMD00045690;SAMD00045691;SAMD00045692;SAMD00045684;SAMD00045685;SAMD00045686;SAMD00045687;SAMD00045688;SAMD00045689, study... | reverse complement strand
TTGTCCGAGCCCGTTGTCAAGTATCCCGCCCGGTGTTCGATGGTCGTCGATCTTACGATGTCTCGTCCTGACCTCGAGCGCGACTTCTGCTGGGCCGTTGCGCCTTTGCAGTACAAGATCGCAATACTCGCCCGGGTCAGGCCAAGCAGGTCGACCCACCTCAAGAGGGCGCTTTGATGTTCGGTAGTTTGCCCAGTCTGCCGACTCGATCACTGAGGTGAGGAGCGCTGCGAATCGGTTATGGATACGCACAGCGCCTGCGCGCATCTGCTCAGGTGTCCAATTAGCAGAGAGCAGAGGCCGGTTGATTTTAAGTTTATTCTGTGGCATAGCTCTCTCGCTTGTTCTTTGCAGGATCAGTCGGCTTTGTGGCTTTGGTCGGCTGATCCTGCGGAGTCTTTATCGACCAGGTGTTGCGTCTGCTGTAGCATCGCGATGACCTCTGGCACTCCGTCCTCTTTCTTGGTCGTGACCTCGAGCGCCTGCTTGTCACCATATAGATCAGGGCGCAGTTTTGACAGGAGCCACATAAGCGCGCGCGTGTCATCCTTGCGCGTAGCAGCTCCTCGGAGCTCTGCCATAATTGAGCCCTCTGCCATATGTCGAGCATCTTCGACCTCTGCCTTAAAGTCGTCGTGCTTATCCATCCATCCATAGACTGTTTGACGCACGAGCTCTGCACCGACTGCGGCTGCCTCGATGCTATGGCCTTCACTGAGCAGGCGCAGAAAGTTGTCGACCTTGGTCGCGTACTTTGGCGCTCTTGGGCCGGTGGTCGCGCGCGCGCTTGTCGCCTTTGTCGTAATAGAAGAGGCAGACTCGCGAGCTGCGAGCCCTTTGAGGTCATCTTTACTCATCAACTATCTCCCTCAAGATTAACCTTAGCGCCCGGTTGGCGCTGTGGCAGGTGTTCTTGTTCAGACCAAGGTGCTCGGCTCGTGCGTTTACTGTTATGTCGTCAAAGTCGAGATATGTTTGCGCGAGCGCGAGCTGTGTTGGCGTCGTGCATCGCTTGATCATCTCAGCCTTAATCACTGCCTTGTCTATCTCCCAGTCAATATGCGAGAGCTCATCAGGTGCAGCCAGGTGCTCGCGCTCGAGCATCGTCGTGACATAATCATAATCGATGCGACGATGGTTGCGCACATGATTAAGCGCGCGCCTCATCATGGTCGATGTGATCGCAGCGTCAAAGTTTTGAGTGAGATCGATGAGCTTGACGCCTCGATCAAGCATATACAGCACAGTCTCTGAGTAAACGTCTTTTGCGTCGTCGACTGTGAGCCCTACGCGACGCATCGCTACTGAGATTAAGAATCGTTGCAGATCAGCTAAGCGCTCGCCCATAATTTGCGCGCGCTGTCTTTCGTCGGTTGTATTCATTCGTTACTCGCTTATGTTAAGGCCATCGACCCTCACCCCAAGATGCGTCGCCCTGGTTGCCGATCGGGTTCCTCTCTGGCTTTGGGCCTACAAACTCCCAAGTATCGATGATCACGTCAAGGTCTTGCACCTTGCGACCCTCGCGCTCGTATTGATTTGTCTTGATCTTGCCGGTGATCGCGATGAGCGAGCCGACTTGAACATGCTCGAGGATGCTTGAGCCTGTCTTGCCAAAGGCGACGCATGAAAACCACATCGTGCTTTTCTCGCCACCTTTAAGACGCTGATTAACTGCGAGCGAGAATGAAGCGATGTCTTTATTCTGCCCTCGAGCCTCGGGTGCTTTTCCTACGTTGCCAATGAGCCAAACTCGGTTCATATTTATCTCCATTCGTGATAAGCGAACGAGGCGAGCGCGCCACCAAACGCGCCCGCCTCCCTCATGACCGCCCTTATTAACACGAGAGGATCGTAAATGATATATCAAAGAATTGCAACGCAGTCGGGCTCAGTGCAGCTCATTGATGTGATGGGATCGCCCTTATCGGTGGTGAACAGTGCTCGAGTCTCGATGGGAAAGCAGGTTGATCAGATGAGCGAGGCCGACTGGCGCTTACTCGACTATCTATGGTCGAACGAGCACACGTCACCCTTTCGTCATGTTCAGTTTCAATTTCATGTAAAGGCACCGGTCTTTGTGCTCAGGCAGTGGATGAAACATCAGATCGGCTGCGCGTGGAATGAGATCAGCGGACGATATGTGCAGTTTGATCATGAGGCATGGGAGCCTCAGGAGTGGAGAGAGGGCGCTGAGCACATCAAACAGGGCAGTGCCGGGCCGATGGCTGAGGATGATGCCCTTCGAGCCCAGATCATTTACGATCGAGCAATCGAGGCGAGCTTTAAGGCATACGAGGAGCTCTTGAGCGCAGGTGTCTGTAAAGAGCAGGCGCGCGCCTGTCTACCTCTGTCGTTGATGAGCGAGTGCTACTGGTCGTGTAGCCTGCACGCGCTCGTGCACTTCTTAAAGCTGCGCCTCCACCATCACGCGCAGGCAGAGATCAGAGCTTACGCGAGGGCCGTTCTTGACTCGGTGCTGACTGTTGAGGGTATGCCCCGGCTCTTGAGCATCGCGCTGTCTACCTAGCTCTGCTTGAGTGATCGCATGAGTCGCTCATACTCGAGGCGATCTGCCCTCTCCTCTGGCGTCTCATTTGCTCGAGCCAGTCTCAGGCTCTCATTAATGCGCTTAGCGTTGCGCCTGTACCAAGCGCGCCTTGTTGCTTTCTTTTGCGCTGGCGTCTTGAGTTGTGGAGGCGTGTAGATGTCCTTGGTATATTTTCGGATCGTGACATAGGTAAGCTTGTGGCCCTCTTCTCTCATCTGCTTTTCAATGGTGCGCAGCGCATAACCCTGTGCTCTGAGCTCACGAGCGCGCTTGATGACCTCTGCGCTTGGCTTTGCATTGTAGGAGCTCATCAGCGCCACCCATTCCCAGAGGAGCTCGCACGACGATCAGGGCCGACCATGCGCACCGGTCGCCCGAACATCTGAGCGAGTCGGCTCTCGGCTGCCGTGTTGCGATCGCATAGATCATCGAGGATCTGCTTAGGCACGAGATTACTCGTCATCACGATCGAGAGCTTCTTAGCCGACCAACGATCATACATAGCTGAGATCATCTCGAGCACCTGCGCCTTGTACCATGCCGACCAGTGACCACCGCCACCCATACCACCAAGCTCATCGAGGCAGAGCAGGTCGACGCGCTCGAGCATCTCGTGAAAGTCGATGCGCTTGTCTCTGTTAAAGCTCGCTCTGAGGTCGAGCATGTATCCCTCGTGAGTGAGGAATAGCGCGCGCTTGCCGGCAAAGCAGGCGTGCTTGCCTAATACATGTAGCATGTAGCTCTTGCCGTTGCCCGGCTTGCCGTACATCATCACGCAAGGTCGATCGATCGGATCAGTCTTGCCATGTAGCCAGTCGAGCACAGCACCGACGCGCTCTGCCTGCTCTGGTGTATCCCACTCGTAATCGCTCAAGAGATGCTTGTGAGCAACGAACGGCAGGCGAGCTCGCTCGAGATGCTTGAGCTTCTGCCTGAGCGGGTGACAAGTCGGGCAACGTTTGGCGATGCGCGCCTGTCCGGGCTCGCCCTCAACACTGATCCAACCCTGCTCGCACTCGTCGCAGTATGGCAGAGGCGTCGTCGTTAAGATGCCTGAGCTGCTTACCCACTCGCTCGCAGGAAAGTTTTCTGCATTGATCTCTCTATAGTTTACCATCCGTTTACTTTCGTCGTCGTGTGATCGGTGCCGGTTGCCCAAGCTCGATCGATCTCTTTCATTCGTTGCTGTTGTTCTGCTGTGACTGTGTAGACGTTGCTCGCCTTGGGAGGCGCTGCGGGTGTCGAGATGCTTGGGAGGTGTCCCGAGGCTTGAAGCGTTACCCAGTCGATCGCGCTTTGTGGTGCGATCAGCTCTGAGGCCATCTTGTCAAACAGCTCATCACCTATCAAGAGTACATCGCGCACATCATATCGCTTATGGTGCTTGACCTGTCGGTGTACCTCTTGCCGGTACGCGAGGCGATCATCGATGCGCGAGACATACCAGAGGCCGTCGCGCAGCTCCTCGGTGATCGGCTCAGGCTCGTGCTTGTCCCACGCATCATCCCAAGCGCGCTCGAGCGTCTTGTCAGTCGGCTCTTGATCTGAGCAGATTAGTTTTGAGTGTGGGTATGTATGTGGCTGATCGTTGGGCACATGTTTCTTGCATCGATCACACCAGATAGACCCTCTCTCATATTCCCAATAGAGCTCGCTCGACTCCTCGCGCGCCTCTGGCTCTTGCTCTACCTCTGTATTGAGAGAAGATTGATTATTATTGGAGTCTATTGATATGTACGACAGATTTGGTAAGCCGTTGACCAATTCTGTCGTAGTGTTGACCAATTCTGTCGTATCCACTACGACACTTTTGGTGAGCTCAACATCTGTCACAGCTGGCTTGACCAATTCTGTCGTATCAAGCTTGACCAATTCTGTCGTATCAGGTGTGTCAATTTTGGTATTTACCAAATCTGTCGTATCAGGCTTGACCAAATCTGTCGTATCAGGTGAGGCTGATGTGCTCGACACTTTAGCCATAGCGTTGACCAAATCTGTCGTATCAGGCTTGACCAATTCTGTCGTATCTCGAGCGCGCTTTAAGACCTCCCTCACCTTGTCTTGATTGAGGATGGTGAATGACTTGTGATGTAGACCTGGGCCTCTGACCTCGGCGTGACGAAACAGCCACCCAGCTTCAACCAAGGTCTTGAGGTGGCGTTGCACTCCTCTTGAGCTTTGATTGGTAGCAGCTGCTAATTGATCAGCGCTGATGTGACCGCTCCACGCTTTCCAATCCATAAGTACATGAGCGCAGATCAGGAGGGTGTATTTTGATGATGAATTAACGCTGTCATCTAAGCCGATGGCCTTGAATATCTGAGCGTTTGTCAGGTGAGTCATGCGAGCTCCTTAGTGCTAGGGTGTGCATACCTTATACTTATGAATTGTCCTCTCGTCAACACTCAGTTATCTTTCTTTCAAAATCCACTTGACACCAAATAACAAGTCAGTTATCACAAGGTGTGTAATCAATCAAAAGGAGGTCAAGTTATGACCCTCAAGTCTCAGCTTCAAGCTGATCTCAAGTTCAACAGATACACTCTCTCCGACCTAGCTAAGGAAGCAGGTCACACCAAGAATCACGTCTATGCGATTCTTAATGGAAAGACTGAGCCTACCCTTAAGGCAGCGATTTGCCTGAGCTATGCAGCCAATCGCCTTACAGACAAGACCTATACGCCAGACATGTTCTTTACCATCACACAGGAGCTCGACAAATGAGCATGACCATTCTCATCGCCTCTCTCATCGCCCTCGCCTTTGGTCTCGCTGGGCTCATCGCTGATAAGCTGACCGAGCCTGCACCGGAGCCTGAGCGCAAGCCTGAGCCCTTCACCTCTCGCCAATTTAAGGCCGACGAGATTGCATACCTCGTGCACCAGATCGCCATACACGACGCGATCCACCCGATCAACCCTGCCAACTATCACGACTCGACACAGCACAGCATCGAGCGCTGGGTCAGTGATCGCACCGGTCGTCGCTTTCAGATGACAAGCAAAGACTGGTTCAACATCGCTCGAGCTTGGTACGTCTCGCGCGACCAAGGTCTTTACGCTCGCTGTGATGAGCTTAAGCAACGACTCTCGAACATCTAAACAACCCCAACGAATGGAGCAAGACATATGAGCATCTACACACCAAAGACTCTCGACCAAGCAAAAGAGATCGCCTCTCTCATCTCTGACAACCCACGCGACTGCCTACGCCTGCATGCTGCCTTTGGCGCTCACTTTGCCGGTGATATGGCAGTGACCCAGAACAACGCATACATGCTCAAAGGCAAGCCGAGCTTGAACGCTGACGCGATGTCAGGCGTCGTGCGTCGCTCAGGTCTCTGTCGCTATATGGTGATCACGAGCTGGGATGATACCCACTGCACCTATGAGTGTGCGCGAACCGATGAGCCCGAGGCGATCAAGCATGTGTTCACCTACACGATGCAGATGGCAAAGGCGCAGGGCTTGACCCGGAATCGGAACTGGCAACAAATGCCGATGCAGATGTTGAGAGCGCGAGCGCTCACGATGATGCTGCGCGCTGTGTATCCCGATGCAGTCTCAGGTATGTACAGCCCAGATGAGATCGCGGACAACATGACCATGAATGATGATGAGCGCGCGCAGATCAGTGCCGACTCACTAGGTGAGGAGCTCCGCACACCGACCAGGCAACCAAGCGCAGCACCGAGGCCTAGCGCGCCACCCAAGCAACACAAGGCTATCGAGCACAGCGCGCCACCGGTCGACGACGAAGAGGTGCAGGCACTACAGCAGGTTGCTCGTGAGCTGTATGAGATCTCGCAGATCGGTGATCTTGATGAGGAGACAGGCGAGGTAAGCGATCACGCTTGGGAGAATCAAGACGACGTACAGCAGATCATCACGCGAGGGCAGAGCGTGAAAACTAAAGCTGATCTCGAGGTGTTTGTCTGTGGACTCTGGGCGCTCGCCAACAAGCCCAACAACGCAACGCCAGACGCGATCGACGAGCTACACAAGCGAGCAGTCAAGCTCGGTATCTCTGACGCTCGACTCGGCATCTTCTGATCGACCTTAAATCGTGGTGGGGCATACGACATCACCCCGAACGAATGGAGGAAAGCATGAGCTTTCAAGCCCTAAGAGATAAGAACCCCACCTCAACACTCAAGCGCTTTATGCGCGAGGTGGCCCCGATGCAGTTTGTGCGCGAGATCTACGTCAATGCAGTCGAGGCAGGCGCTACCAAGATGCGCATTTATTACGAGCCTCAGCATCTCGAGCGAGGTGTGCGTAAGCTGTGCTTTGCTGACAACGGCAAAGGTATGACAGCGCAAGAGGTGTATGAGTATCTCGCTCAGTATAACAGCAGCTCAAAGACAACCGAGGGTAGCTACCACGATAATTTTGGCATCGGTGTGAAAGCAACAACCCTGCTCGCAAACCCTTATGGCGTCGTGTTCTTGAGCTGGTCTGCCAATAACCCAGAGGGCGCTATGATCTGGTTTACTTACGACGAGGCAGGTGATCGCGTCGGGCTCAAGCCGATCGAGTACATCGACGAAGATGGGGAGCTCGACACGATCTGCACGAGGATGCCTGATGGCTCACAAGCTAACGTCGTGTCACTTGATGACCTGCGCCTTGAGTATCCTGATGGATATGAGGGTGTTAAATGGTGGGAGTGCAAAGAGGCTGCAAAGATCGACAAGCAAGGCACGATCGTGATGCTGCTTGGTGCCGATCGAGATGCAAACTCAGTCGGTGCAGACTGGGCTCAAAAGTCGATCCCTCACTACATCTCAAACAGGTTTCTTAAGGTAGAGGCTCAAGTGTCTTGCTGTTGGCGCATCGGTCGTATGCCAGGAAAAGCAGGCAGAGGCACCTATCGAGCCAGAGGCTTGCTTGATGTCCTCTATCGTTATGTCAAGCACACCGACATGATCGAGTATCAAGACTTCATTATCGATGTTCTCTATGTTGATGTCCCATACACTAAAGCAGACCCCAAAACAGCAAGCGCGCTCTCTGCAAAGGCTCTCTCAGGATACAGCGCGCTCGAGTACAAAGGCGAACTCTATCATGTGACGTATGGCAAGCGCGAGGCGCGCAGCTGGGGTATCTCACATGATGATGTGATCAAGAAAGTGCTGCTGATCGTGCGCCCTCCTCATCGAGGTGTGCAGAGCGACGGAGTGATCAGAGGGTGTTATCCAAACGAGCGACGCGATCGGCTGCTGTGGGATGACGAGAGCATCGTGACAGATAATCGCGAGATCGATCTGAGCGAGGTCAAGCGATACTTTGCAACGCATCACCCTGAGCGCCTGACTCAGATGCTCGAGGAGGCGTATGCGAGCAACGAGCAAGAGCGCGTCGATACCACAGAGCTGCGCAGCAAGTACATGCCGGTGTTCAAGTCTAAGCGCTCGACCAAGGGTGCAGGCATCGTCGCGTCGGCTGATGGTGATCTATCGATGAGCAACGCACCCGGGCTCAGGATAAACCCAGACTGGGTACCCTTGTTCCCACCTGAGCCGAAGCCAGAGCCTGCACGACCAAGGCGCAAGGGCAAGGCAGGCCAAGGCAAGACAGAGCGCGAGGTGATCATTGAATGGATCGATGACGAGGCCGAGTTTGTGCGCGATGGTGTGACGCTGCCCTTTATCGTGACGCTCACCAATAAGACAAAGATTAAAGCGTTTAAGAGCTTCTCTATGTTCGTGCAGCTGCGCGATCACCTCATGAGCTTGTACGAGTCGAGCTCAGAGGTGCAGTTAAAGGCAGAGGTGCAGCACCAAATTGAGCGACACTACACGACAGACCTCGATCTCTTCGAGGTGCATCGCGTCGCACAAGGCAAGCTCCCTCTGGTTAAGGCGTATGATAATAACGAGGCGATCGACCAGGTGCTCGCGTTTCGTGTGCTCGGGTCTGCTTGGCTCATGCAACCCAAGATCGAGCAAGCGCTCGCGCAGGCAGGTTATAAGAAACGCAAGGCTTGACGAGGCGCTCGACCTCTGCCATAAAGAGAGCCTCCTTGAATGGAGCTGCCTTTGGCGAGGCAACTTTATGACCCTTAAGCACAACCCCTTTAATGAGGGGGGGCTCAGTGTTTAAGGGTTTCTTATTAGCAGGCGAGCGCTCCATAAGCGATCACAGCGACGAGAGCAAAGGCCCAAGCGTTGTCGCCAATAGAGCTCGCGATCTCGTCTGCAAAGTAGCTGAGCAGGCAGACGAGGATCAAGACGAGGGTCGAGTGCATTACGGAGTGATCGTGCATTGTCCCGCTGAGCAAGCCGGTTCGAGCTGCGCGGCAAAGTAGTCTGAGTCAAGGTGCTGAAGATCTACACCTGACCAGTCGACTTGCGCAAGCTTTAACCAGAGCGCCTCGGCCTCTGTGCCCTCTTCGACTGTTTGGTATGGCGCATTGTTATATGCCGAGTCGCCAAACCAACCGAGGAGCGCGACGCCTCTGAGCTCGCCTCTCGCCTCCCATAGAAAGTCTGCTACATCATCCCACTCGTGATCCTTTACTGTGCAGGTGTTGCTCACGTTGTGGGTCAAGCCCTCGACCCTCGTCTGCTTTGAGCCCGGCAAGACCCAGTGCTGATACACGAGGCGCACGCGCTCAAGATGTGCGAGCGCTGAATCATCCTCACGAGTCAATGCGCCCTCTGGTGCTGAGCAGGCAAACGCGACGACCCCAGTGTGCTCATCGATGCTCGTGCAGGCGTCTGGCACCTTGCGCTCGAGCTCTGCCCATACTGGGTTCACCTTAGCGATCCGCATGCGCCTGACATAGCGTCGCGCATGGAAAGGGTGCACACCGGCAGATGTACCCGCGACTGTTGAGGTGTTGCCCGATGGCTTGACAGTGGTCACACGCGAGGCAGGCTTGATACCGATCGCCTTTGCTGTCTTAGCGTTAGTCTCGATACAGACGCGCGCACCCTCCTCGAGGAGCTCAGGGTCGAACATGAGCTCAGGAGCTGCACACATGCCGGTAATGCTCACACCAAGCAGCGCCTCTTGCTGTAAGATGACCTTAGTGACGAGCAGCAAGTACCCTTGATGTGTATAGCCTGCCTGCAAGGTGCCGATGTGCGCAGCTGCCTCGCACGCCTCTAAGAACTGCTCGCGCGTCTCGATCTTGGCTGCGTTGATCTCGGTCAAGTTACAGACGGCCCAACCAGAGACCCATTCATAGCCGAGGCGCTCAAAGTGCTCGCGACGCTCGAGCAGGTCAAGCGTGATCTCTGTCACTTGATTGCCCTTGTTGTCTGTCACGACGTAGGGAAAGAGCCCTATTTCTGCGCATGGGTTAGTGCCGTGGTGCTCGTTAGCGCACCACATGACACCAGGCTCACCCCACTGCTTTGCGAGCTGCACGATCTGATCGACTGTTGACCGGTCGGCATCGGTGATCGAGAGCCCTGCGCTGATGTTCGCGTATGCTCGTGCAGGGTGATCGATGTACCAGTCACCTGTCTTGCTCTCGAGCATCAGGTGATCGTCCTCGTCAAAGATCGCGATCGAGGCAGAGCGACGCACGCCACCTGACAGCACTGCCTCGCTCAAGAGCATCATGACATCGAAGCAGTCGATCGAACGCAGGCGAGGCATCTTGAGCAGGCAAAACCTTCTCAACATCTTGTCGATCTGCTCAAGTGCTTTCGCGAGAGGCTTGTGCCCTGGTGCGAAGCCTCCTGAGCTGATCGGTGCGCCCTTGGCTCGGATCAGTGAGAAGTCAAAGCGCCAGTCGATATAATCCTCATAATACCCTCGGTGCAGATAGCTCTCGATGAGCATGTTGACCGCTGTCGCCCATCCCTCGATCGAGTCACTGATCGTATGCACACGACGCTCGCGCCTGATCATCTCGCTCGGTGTCAGCAGACGAGGCAAGCGCGCGATGTCCTTTTGCCTGAGCGAGAAGCCGGTGCCACAGCCTGAGAGCAGGAGCCAGAAAGCCTCGCTAAAGAATCGAGGACGATCGCAAGGCGAGTATGTGCAGTTGTAGATGCGCATGTTGTTGCGCTCGATCGGTCGCCCACCAAACTGTGTCGAGCGCTGCGATGGAAACACACGTTGCTGTCTCACGAGCTTAAACGCGCTCATCGTCTGCCCGACGACTTGAGGGTAGCGTTTAAGGTGCATCGCCTCGACTCGCGACACTGCATGATCCCATAACTCTCGACCACCACCACCGACCAAGGGTCGAGCATACTGCGCACTAAAGGCGACGCGCCCTAGTAGTTCATTCTGCATAATACCTCTGGGCCATCGGCCCCGGTTAAAGTCAGCGACTGATCAGATAAACAGCCGTGACGCCTGTTGAGAGGGCGAGCGCGAAAGTCGCACCACGCCACCACCAAAGATCCTCGCGAGCGAGATCGCGTTGCTTGAACGCCTCTTTGATCTCACCTTTGAGGAGCTCCTGCTCTTCAAGGTAAGTCTTATGAACCTCACGATGAGCTCTCTGCACTTGTGCGAGCTGATCAACAAAGCTCGCTTTTAAGCGTTTCATGCGATCCTCCCAGTAGACTTTCGCATGTAGCTGATCGCCCTGAAGCTGTGCAAAGTCCTCGAGCTTCAAACAAAACTCATCGCTTGGCTCAACATAGCGCGCCTCAAGTGTCTCGCCTGTGGTGAGAGTAAGAGGTTCGCTTATATCAATCGCGAGAGGCGCTGCCGGTGTCGCGAGAATCGTTAGGCTTAGGAGGATATGGATCATGAGTCAGCTCGCAGATCTTGCATCTGAGTCGCTTATACTCTGCCAGCTTGCTCGTGCAAAGCTTGCGCTCAGTCAGGCGCTCATCTTCACACCGATCGACGACAGGCGTCAAGAGCTTCTGCTCGCAGATGTGGAGCTGCTCGATCGCATCTTCAAGTGAAGCCTCGCAAGTCTCGCACTCTACATCGACGAGCGACGTGCCAAGATACGCACCGACACCGAGCAAGATCATGCTCCAAACGATCACGATCACGACGCTCTGAGGCAGGTTGATGTCACCGGGCAGCTTGATCACCGCGCCTCCTCATAAACTGACAGCATGCGCTCGATGCGCGTGAGCTGCTGCCCGAGCGCGTCGAGTTGCACCTCGATGCGAGCGCTCTGCACCTCGATCGCTTGGGTGCGCTTGTTGAGGCTTTTCTGCTCAGCCTCGAGCGCCATAATCTGCGCAGACTGCTGCTCGCATTTGGTCTGTAAGGTGCCGATGTCGCGCATCGTGATCATAACCCAACCGAGTACAGGGATCAGGGCGATAGTGATGATGTCCTTTAATTTATCCCAGGTCATGACGGCTCCTAGCTTGGCAGCTCAATGATTCTCAGGGTTGGCACACCAATTGGTTGGTTGGCTATACCTGTAGCGGTGCAGTTGTAGTTAGTGTTTCCTACGCTTAATTTAACCACAAGTGCAACGCTCATAGTCACGCTAATATCGCTATCTAAAACTAAAGCCCGCGCCACGCGCCTACCCTGCGTTGTCTCATAGCCATGTGAGACGTTGATACACAGGCGAGCGCTTTGACCTAGATAGGAACTCGATCCTGTATCATAGAAGCTAAGCTCAGCAATGCTGTTCTTGCTGGCATTGAGCCCGCCAATGCTCGCCTCTAAATAGTATGAGGAGCCAGAGGGGAGATTGATGCGGGTGTTGGCATTGTCGAGCGTCACAGAGGTCACTTGAGTGCCAACAGTTGTCCAAATGATTCTATTAGGTGTGTATGACGTGCTTAGGTTGCTCTGCCTAAGCACATCAACCTTAAACGGCGTAGTCAATATCTGCTCTGATAAATAACTCATTGTGCAACCCTAAAGCCAAAGATGCGCGTTTGATCAACGCCACTACCAAGCGTGGGCGCTGGGCTGATCTGCGTTGCTTGATATTTCAAGAATTGGCTCCCAGTTCCTGACTTAGCGTACGTGCCGTCGTCACAATCATAGGCGTCAGCCTTATTTGTTGCGACTTGGAAGCCCTTACCTATTGCCTGAGAGTTCAGCGTGAACTGTGTCTGCACCTTGTCTAGCTCGCCTACTGTTCCACTAGTCTGCATCTCACCATAAACAAGTGAGGTTGCATCAAGAATGACCCCGCCTGAGACGTTGCCTGTGATCTCATGAGGTGTGTCTGTCTCAAAATAATCACCTATCTGCACACCTGTCTGAGCTGTAGAATTATAAGCCCAGAACAGGGCTGATCTGCTGCCTTGAATGGGGTTATAACTCATTTGGCCACCTGCACAATGATGATAGATGTGTTCGTTGTCATGACTGACCCGCTCGTCATGCTCATGCATTTAAGAAAGATCGAGCTAAGCGGAGTCTTGCTGACATAGACAGCGCTCAGGGTGAAGTTGGGGACATTGGTTGTTGTTGAGTTGCTGTGCCACTCATACACACAATCAAAGCCGCCATTCGCCGCCGTTATCTCTGTGCCCCCTGAGTCAGTAAAGGCAATCCGAAAGCTCTCTGTGTTGGCGTTGCGGTTGATCTCAATAGAAGCCTGCACATAATAGTCATAACCACTAGGGAGGCTGATTTCTCCTGTGGTGTTGTTGACTGTGACCCCATGACCTGCGTCAGTCGCGCGGATCGTTGCGAGTAACAGCGCCGAGCCTGTTGAGACTGACCTGTTGATTCCACTAGTCAGTTCAATCAATCGCGTAGGCTTTGAGGCTGTGCCTGTTGTCCCTGTCCCTGCATATAGCTGATAGGTCATGGGGCGCTCCTTAGATGATAAACCAGTTTGAGCCGTCTGTGACGAGCGTGACGCTCGCCTCCTGTGAGGCGATGGCAAAGGTTGCGCTGCCGTCAATCGTCTCTGAGCCGTTGGGATCAATGGTGAGCGTGTTAGTTGAGCGGTTCTTGATCTGATACTTGAAGCCCGCGCCGCACGTTGCCGCAGCGACTAGGTTGACGTTGATGTTGACTGATGGGGTGTAGATGTACACTTCTTCAATGCCTGAGGGTGTGGTCAACGTCTGATCAGCTGAAGGTGAGGAGACTGTGACGCTAGGAGCTGAGCCGCCGCCGCCGCTCTGCGCTGTGGCCTCCCAGTCGCCCGAGGTGCTGTTATATGCGATCACATCCCCATTGTTAGGAGTCGCTGCGCTCACGTCGCCAATATCATTCAGCGCGGCAACGCTTGCAGAGATCCCGGTCAAAAGAGAGCCATCGACCGCAGGCAGCTGAGCCGAGCCGTTGAGTTGCACGACATTGTTTGCCGATGTGCCGACGTCAAGAGCTGCTGCTGTGCCGAGCGTTGGGGTGCCGGTCAAGTCACTATATGCACCGGTTGTCGCCACAGTCGCGAGCGTAGGCGTGCCGCTGAGGTCGCTATATGCACCGGTCGTCGCCACAGTCGCGAGCGTAGGCGTGCCGGTTAAGTCAGAGTAAGCGCCGGTCGTCGCTACAGTTGCGAGCGTAGGCGTGCCGGTTAGGTCAGAGTAAGCACCGGTCGTCGCCACAGTCGCGAGCCCTGACACCTCAGAGGCAGCGACCGCGCCTGACTCCCAGTCGCCCGAGGTGCTGTTATACTTAATCACATTCGTGTTCGCTGGCGTCGGTGCATTGACGTCACCGACATCATTAAGCGCTGCGATGCTTGCAGAGATATTGGTCAGTAATGAGCCATCGACCGCAGGCAGCTGAGCAGAGCCGTTAAGCTGCACGACGTTGCTTGCGCTCGTGCCGACATCGAGAGCCGCAGCCGTGCCCAGCGTTGGGGTGCCGCTGAGATCGCTATATGCACCGGTCGTCGCTACAGTCGCAAGCGTAGGCGTGCCGGTCAGGTCGCTATATGCACCGGTGCTCGCCACAGTCGCAAGCCCTGAGATGTCAGCAGTCGAGAGAGTTACTGCACCGGTGCGCCCTGCAACGCTCGTCACGCTGTCAGTCGAGTCAATCTTATCGATCTTGTTTGGGTCTACAGTCCCGCCCATATCTGCATTAACAAGCAGGTGATCACCGACCGCCCACACGATCCCCTGATAAGTGCCAGCGCCATCGATCACATAAAGGTCGCCCTGCTCTGCATTGCTCAGGTCGAGAGGAGCTGCTGCATCGAACGTGCCCTTATAGGTCACGCCACCGGCAATCGAAGCATCGACGACGCTCTTGACCTTAGCAGGCGTCATCGCTGTTGTGTCATCGGTGCCGGTGGTCGCCTCGGCACTAGTCGCGATGCGGATCTTGCCGCTTACTGTCTCGGTTGCGTCTGGTACAGATGCAGCGCCTGCGCTCGGTGGTAGAAATAAGACTGACATGTGAGCTCCTTACTTAGCGGCAAAGCCTGCGATGATGCGCACAGTATCTGATGCGCCTGCTTTCTTGTATGCGATGGTCGTGACCTTAGTGCGCAAGGTCACGATGTCATCAGAGAAGATCTGCCCGACTGCGATCTCGTTGGTCGTTGGATCACTCGCGAGAGTGCGCGCGCGATACTTGATATACATCACGTCGCTGCCCTCGTTGGTTACACCGATCCACTCAAACGCGAGGCCAGAGGCGCAGGCGCTGCCGGTGGTCGAGTCAATGAAGTCGCTCGAGCTGAGATCGTGCCAGTCGGTATCGCTGACAGATGAGAGATCGAGCACAGCTCTGATCGAGCCTGAAATGATGGGATCTTGTACCTTTAATCGTGGCGACATAGTTTTAAGCCTCGTAATCTTCTGAAAGCAGTCGATAAATGTGAGCAACAGAGCTCATGTGTCTAGTGCGCTTGATGACGCCCTCGATGCGACCCTCTGGGCCTTCGCCGTGTGCGTTGCCCTCGATCGTGTGAAAATAACCATCACCATCGATCGCGCTCACACACAAGACGATGTGATTACCATACGCAGGCGACTTTTCAGCGCTCGTGTAAACTGTGACGATGTCACCGGGCAGAGGATTCTCACCATCACGACAGCGCGAGCTCGCACCCCAGTTTGCCCACATGCGGTAGCAGCTCGGGAAAATCTTCTTGCGCACAGAGGGCACGACGCTCTGACCATACGCAAACGCAGCAAACGCACCGCACCAGCTAAACTGCCCATTACGAGTGTAGTCATCTTCCCAAGACCACCCGAGGCCCTCGCTGCCCTTTATGTATGTGTTGATGCGCTGCCAGTCGCCCCCATAGTTGGGCTCAGTCACGTTGCGCTCCCACTCGACCTCTGCGCGCTTGACTGCCTCCTCGCTTTGAGGGCAGGCATAGACAGCGCGAGCGGGTCTGGTGTCGACCTCATCAACAGTCAGATCGATCTGAGCTTGAGCGAGCGCGCGCTTATAACGCCTGATCTCGTGCTCTGTGCTCTCTTTGATGTCGGCAAGAGCAAGAGTTAGCTCTTTGATCTCTATCTCTAGGTCGCGCTTAGTCTTTGCCATTTAACTATACCTCTGAGCCTCTGTTGATGAGCCTAGCACCGGAGGGCTCGCATTACTAGCTAGATAAGCGTCTGCTTGTTGCGTGGAGCTCGCGCTTGTGTAGATCGTTGGCTCAAGCGTGCCACCGGTCACGCTCACTCCATGCGCGCTCGTGAATGTGAGCACGTTGCCGGTGATCGATGCAATCTCAAGCCCTGTGATCGCGTTGTCGTGATCACCCTCTGGCAGATAGTCGACCACATCACCGACGCTAAAGAATGATTGATCATCGACGCTCGTGTCTGAATAAATGTCAGTCGCGACCTCGAGCTTAGTTGTCGAGGTGATGGTGATCACCTTAGCGGATTGATGCCATGCGACAGGCGCGAGCCCGGTCGCGATGATGTCGAGCTGCGCACCCTCGCCCATGAGCTCCTGATTGATGCTCTGAATCATGCCGACCGCGTCGGTTACTCCCCAGGCGTCACCATATCCTTTGAGCAGAGGCGAGCTTACTTTGACATATGAGCCGACATCGAGGAGCATCGAAGCACCTGAGCCGACCGCACCGCGCCACATTCGAAGCGGGTTGCTTAGCAGATTCCACAGGCGAGAGATCACAGGTAGGAAGAAACCAAAGGTGTCGCCTGCTGTGCCTCCGATGTCGCGCGAGGTGAGCGCATACAGGTCGAGCTCAAGCTTTGAGCGCTCGCCACCGTACCGATTGATCGCCTCTTGATTATTATAAACAGCCTCTACACCGAAGCTCTGATCCTGTGCCTTATAGTCGTACCTGATCATCGTCTGCGTGACGACGTCCTCGTATATTGTCCACGTTGGAGGCTCATCTGCGAGCCAGTCATCTGCACCGATTGAAACGCTCGCCTCGGCTGCGCGCTCTGCACCGATCGGCTGCAAGTAGATCGCGCTTGATCCGTCAAGCTGGCGTTTCATGACCATCACGCAGCCCATCGCTTTGAGCAAGCTATCGATCAGGTCACGATAAACGAGCCCATCTGAGGAGATGTCGCCCGAGAATACAAAAGGGCTCGTTGCATCGTATGCTCTAAAACTCGCCTCGTTCATACTCTGATAAGGCAGACTGAGCCCAAGCGCGAGCCGATCATATGAGCCGTTCTTGAGACCACCGCCACCAGACTGCAAGAGCTTCAGCATGAGCTCGCCCGGGCGCTCGCGATCAAAGCGAGCTGCTGCGAAGATCTCAACGCGATCACCCTCTGCCCAGTCACCAAACGAGCAAAGCTCGTCCCATTGTTGACGAGGGTCAAGGTGAATGAGATAGCCGACTGTTGAGCCGTCAAAGCTCGCTGCTGTCTGGTGTGTCGCCTTCATAAACTGCGAGCGCGTCTCACCTGCGACTCGGTCATGATATTTAATCTGAATCCAATACACATCGCCCGGTGTCGCGCTCGATGGTAGCCAGTCGAGCTGATCCTCGACTAAGATCGTGAGCTCACGCCATTGATAGTACCCTCGAGCGACATCATTGACTGCCTCACGAGCGACCATGCTCTGAGCGTTGCTCGGTGCTGTAACGATGCGACGATTACGACTGCGATTCAAAGGCCAGTTGTCAGGCTCGCTCGCATCGTCCTCATGTCTAAAGTCGATCGGATACCAAAGGCGCTCGCGTCTACCAAAGGCGTCGCGCTGCGCTTGAAAAGCATAGTGCTTGGGATAGTAACCGGTACGATTTAACGCGATATACTGAAAGCCATATGAGTCCCAAATGATTTGCGGTCGGGCTCGATTCGGTGCATCTGTTGGCCTCACAGTCACATGCTCATCTGAGCTCAACTGCCATCGAGCAAACGCACCACCATAGCCTTGTGATGATGTCGGCCCAAAGCTCTCGAGCTCCTCACTCACAACCTCAGGCCATCGCTTAACCTCATCACTGCCAAGCTCAACATATTTAAGCTCTGGCTCACTGCGTAGCGTTACAGGTATCAGAGGATAGTTTGTGCTCGTGTCAATATTGGCGCTCGATGGCGTGTGATCATACGTCACCTCGGCACCATTGATCGACAGAGGATAAACGCGCGTATTTCCACCAGTCAGCAGAGGAAAACGAGGGTGACATCGATCTGTGCCTGTGTCGACATCGCGAGGCCCACCAAACCAAAACAAGTCAAGCGACTCGATCGAGCCCTCTAGTATAAAGGTGTGATTGATCGGATCGACTGATAGGCGCTGAATATCATAGTCAATATCTCGATCGAGCTTGACTGCCCACTCGAGCTTGTTGCCGATCCCCTCACCATAATAATGATAACCATGTAACAGCTTGGTGCTCGTGCTCTTGACTGCATAGCTTGAGTCAAGCAGGGCAGTGAGAGGCATGATCGAGAGAGAGACTGTGCCACCTTGGTCGACGATCGGGCTCGACTCGATAAAGCCTTTCATGACCTCGGTAAAATCAGAGAGCTCGCCCCCTGGGTATTGATCAGCCATATAGAGCGAGGCGCGCCTGCCTCTAAAGGTTGTGATCGCTGTGCTGACCTCTGGCACGTTGGTGCCCTCTTGAATGATCCGGTGCGCTTGTCTCTGAGAGCCACCGACCGCACGATTCGTGAAAGAGACGCTTGTGCCACCAAGGATCACACCGATGCGCAGCGTTTCAGCACCGATATGCAAGAGCCCCGGATAGCTAGGGAAAGCAGACGAGATCGAGGTATCTACATCGAACGAGCCTGAGTCGGTCTCGTATAAAATATCGTCGACGATCTGCGCTCGAGTGACGCCACTTGCACGAGCTCCACAGCGACCAAAGATCACAGCAGGGTCGGCATCATCACCGCGCAGACGATCACTCGCAAGTGTGATCGAGATTGCACCATACTCAGCGACGCCCCCGCTCGGGTCGACATTACCTGAGAAAGCACCGACGCTCACGATCGCCTCGACATCTTGGTAAGCGATCCCCGAGGTGATCTCAGAGTCAAGATTCTGCGTTGTTGGGTCAAAGCTGCCTGACAGGTAGCGCACCGGCAAGCCTGCGACCTCGAGTGCAAATACCCTGCGCGCGCGATCATCGGTGATGCTCATCGACTATGCTCCTGTGTAGATGTCGAAGATATAGACGCCATAGAGCACAGCATCCTCGGCTGTAACTCTAATCACTAGCTCATCGCCTCGATTAGCGCTCGGCACATAGAGAGGGCGAGGCAAGGTCGGGTAAGTCGTTGTCGCTGTGGCGACATAAGGTCGCGCGCCTGTGTTGCATCGATATGCGCCAAGCGCCTCGCCTGTGTATGTGCGCTGTAGATGATCGGGCGAGCTAAACAAGATGCCGTCGTCGATCTTAGTGCCGACTGCACCCCCTGAGATCTCATAGAGCTCGACCAAGATCTGCGGGTCGCTGTCTGCTCTCTGGGTCGGCCCATACACAAGCTCGAGCGCGATATACTCTGAGGTCGGCTGCGAAAAGTAAAATAGATCATGCTCGTCGGTGTCGCCCTTGGCTAGATTACCGATGCCGAGGTAATAAGACGCTTTGATGTATTGATTAAGCACAGGGTGCCAAGTCGAGCGCCCGACCGGGTAATACCCTGCCGCTCTAAATTTGACGTTTGTCAATTGCTTGAGCGCGAGCGCCATCTGTGAAGCTGCCGAGCCCATAACGATGCGACCGTTATAGCAGCCCTCTTCGCTCGGCATGATGTGATAATTTGTTGGCGTCGTCATGTCACACTCCCCAGATCGAGAGGCTTTGTATCTTGGGATCAGTCCAAGGCACTACCGAGGCATCGATCAGTGTGCTCTGATTGTGCGATGTATTATCAGGGCCGACCCTAAAGATGTTAAGCGCGAAGCGTCGCGAGAGCTCCTCATCTGGGTCGATCTGTATTGTGAGCTCGGCAGTCTGCCAGCCGTTACCGGTAAACGTCACGCGCTCGCCCATAAAGTCGACGCCTACGCTTGACGCATTATCGACGAGGTAAGCATGCAGGTGAATCGTGTATGTGTCTTTGTCGACTGCCTCTTGCGGGATATGCACCGGTACCTGAAAGGTGAAGATGTCACCGAGCCCAAGATAGAGAGCTGGCGCTGCGTCGGTCGGCCCTGTAGGAGCTGCGAGCAGGTTGTCAACACCTGACCAAGACAGATACGAGATCGGGCGCTTGCGCAAGGTCTCGATATTGCGCAGCATGTCGACGCCAAAGCGAGCGCTTAGCGGGTAGTCGTTGCCGACTCGGTTGATACCGAATGGCACATACTTGTCAGTCGTTCCAAGATAGCGAGCGCCTGTGTCGACTGGTGAAGTCTTAGCAACCCAGTGACCCGCGATGCACCTGATCTCGTGACGGTTTGATGTCCCGGTCGTGTGCTTGATCTCGACTGTGAGCGTCGCATAGGTCTCAGTCGATGCGCTCGTGATCGTAATAGTCGACTCGATCACATGTGGCCCTGAGCCAGTCGATACAACCTCGTCGGTATATGTTGCAGTTCCCAGCGTGAGCGTTGAGCGTATGCTGCCTGAGCCTGCCGCGATAAAGTGTATATGAAGATCATAATGATCGTTTGAGATCACAGGCAGGCGATACTCAAGCATCTGCGCATAGGTGAGCCCCTTTTGTGAGCACTGCCCATCTACCCAAGCCTGCGAGAGTACGTTGTGCGAGCCTCCGACTGCCCAAAGATAATTCGCTGTCTCTGCCATCGAGGTCACAGCGCCCTCGCCTATTGGCTGACCTGCGACTGTGGTGAGCTCGCTTGCGAGCGTTGGTGGTGATGTAAAGCTGTTACTCATAGATGCTCGAGCCTCATTGATACCGGTACGCGCCTCTTTAACGACCCAAAGGCGAGATCATATGAGGCAGACACAAGCGAGCAGCGTAAACGCCCACAGTCGCCATTATCCTCACTCGTGTAAATCAGATCATAGGCAGGCTGTGCCGATGTCACGAGCGCAGATCTCAGCGATCGTCGCGAGTCTCCCCACGTCTGATACATGTTGACCCTCTCACCATTCGCGCAGTAAGGCACAAAGGCATCGGTGAAATGCCGGTAAAGGTCGCGCTGATCGAGCAGAGCATCAAGATCAAAGGCGAGCACCGAGGTTGTGTAAGTGCCGATAAGGTTACTTGTGTAACCTCCCCCGATCTTGCGCCTCGCCTGAGTGACTGACTCGACCTGATAGTGATGATCTTGAAAGGGTCGCGAGGGAAAGATGCAACCGGGCATAGGATAGTCAGCAGTAAGACGCTCGACATAATCAGGTGAGGTCGAGCCCATCGCTACCGGTGTCTCGTTACCTGAGAAGCCGAGGCGATCTCTAAAGCTCGTATCAAGCCAAGCAAACGAGGCAGACGCCATCGACCAGACCTCGACATGACCTTGATCGTTTAAGATCACGCGCGCCTCCATTAAGCCCTGATCGCGCATGAGCTCCTCGAGGCAGTTGGTCGGACTCAGGTCATCGAGATCAGCTGAGCCTCGCTCGCGCATACCTGCGATGATGTCTTGAGCAGGCCAAGGGCGATTTGCAAGCTCGCGAAAGGCGTCAAAGGTAGTGCCGAACGTATCCCCGAATTGATAGCGCTCGCCTCGATAGTTGCCTCGTGTCCAATCTGTCGAGCCTGTTACGCTGAAGTTGAGCCCATCTGGTACAGACGTTTGAGAGCCGAGCCCGAGCACATCATCATCAAGAGGCGCGACTGTGAACACATCGTCGCTTGTGATCTTAACTCGATCATCTGCCGTTAAGGTCACAGACCAAGACAGATTGAAGCTCGCGAGCGTGCTGAGCGCATCGGTAAACGTGCCCATCGCGCGCGCTGGTGTATTGTCACCGACGCCTCGACCATTAAGGAAATAGACCCCATCTTCATATACACCCTCGCCTGCGCTGAAAGTCGGCATCGTGATGTTTACGCCATTATAGGAGACGACATCGACAGCAGACCAAGGGCGAGCGTCAAAGGCTGCGAGCAGAGCAAAGTCGGGCGCTGGTGTATTGTATGGCATGACTACCTCGCGAAATTAAACCGAGGCATGCCTCGGTTGTTGCCGTTATAGGTGCGCACGATGTCACCGATCATCGCGCGCTTCGCTGCCTCTTTCGTGTCGTATATCACAGCGCCCCCGAAATTAAGGTTAAAGACCATTTCGCGAGACTCAGCCTCGTCTCGCTGTGGAGCTGTTGCGACTTGAGGCGCTCCGGTTGGCGATGCTGTTGCGCCACTAGATCCACCACTGCCACCGGCCCCGAGCAGGTTTGCGCCTAAAGCAGATGCAGTCGCAGCAGATGCAAAGATACCCGCAGCTGTAAAGTGACCGATGGCCCCCTTGCCATCACCGACAGCAACAGATGCAAAGCCCATCGCTGTTTCCATAATCGCGCGCGCACCTGCCTCGATTGCTAGGCTCTTAAGTATGAGACCGATCGACTTTTCAAAGCTCTCACCAAAGAACAAGCTCGCAGCAACAGATTGCGCAATACCTTTCCCATAAAAGGCAAAGAACTCTTGATACTGTTGCATCTGCTTCTCTGCGAGCGCCTGCTGTTTCTTTGCTTGCTGATCAAAAAGCTTATCCTCAAGCTGAAAGCGCTGCACCATCATCTCAATAGAGCGATCGTGCGCTTGCTGCTCTCGTGCAAGTCTCTGATTTTCAATCTGCTTTACTGCGAGGTCATGCTGTCGCTCGACTAGCTCACGTTGTAGAGCGTCCTCTTGAGCCAAGGCGAGCCCGAGCTGGTACCGCTCTTGTGCAAGCGCGATCTGCTGCGCATAGCCCTCTTCAGTCAGCTTGATGTCTAGCTGTCTAATTTGGCTCTCTTTAACGAGGCGCATTTGCTCCTCGCGTAGTGCTTGCTGTGCAAGCTTCTGTTGATCGATTGCCTTTGTCTCTGCCTTGCGAGCCTGCGTCTTATCGGCTGAGATCTTGGCAATCTCTTGCGAGAGCTTCTGATCCTTAAGCCCCTCTTCGTTTAACGCCTTAAGCGCTGCCGTCTGCCCATCGACCAGAGCTTTGAGTTGAGTGCGATTCAGCTTTTCGACCGCATCGAGCTGCGTCTGCTTGGTGCGCTCGACCTCGCGCAGCGCTGTGAGCTTGGCTACCTCGTCTTGTGCCTGCACCTCTGCTCTGAGCGCATCGACTGTCGCGCGCCTCGCGATAAGCTCTTTTGCCTTGGTCTTTAAGCTCTCCTCGGTCTGATCTTCGAGCGATTTGTATCTCTTCTCGACCGCATCGAGCGCAGCTTGCTGCTTTGTCATAGACCCGCTCAGGATCTCAAAGACTTTCGCAGATTGCTGTTGAGCCTTGATCACTCCCTGGTACGCCTCTTTGACGCGCTCACCAGCACGAGCTCTTTCATTTGAACTAGCCGCCTCATCTGCGTAGATCTTGCGCGCGCGTTCACCTGCCTCGTTGAGGGCTTTCTGCGCGTCGACCTCAGCCAGAATCACCTTACCTGCGCGCTCGACTTGCTTCTCAAGTAGCTCCTTTTGAAGCTGGGCTTTAAGGTTGGCGCGACTGAAATCAAGTAGCTCTTTCTTGGCAGGGATCAGACCCTTCTCAGCAAGAGCCTCGAGCTTGCTCTGTAGATCAGATGCCGCAGCTGCAAGCGCCTCTTGCCTGTCCTCTGCTTCACGCGCTGCGCCTGATAGCTGTCTGTATGCCTCATAAGCTGCACCGACCGCAGTAGTTAAGAGCGCAAGAGGGCCAAGCAAGGCAGTGATGCCAGCGCCACCAGAGGCAACCGATCCGATCGCCTCGCGCATACCTGTGAAAGCGGCTGCACTTTCCCCGACTGCATTTGAGACAGCATTAAGGCTCTCGCCCATCTGCTGATTAGTCTTGCCGACTATATCCCCAACGCCTTTAAAAGTCTCACCTATACCCTCGGCACCCTCTTTGACCTTATCGAGCCCTTTGAGCGCGTCTTTCTGGCCTTTTAATTCGACCTCGATCTCAATAGTGTTCTGCGTCATGTTTGAGACTCCTGCAAGGCTTGCTCGCGCTGTCGTGCGATCATCTCCTCAGTCGCGGAGTGTAGCACGTCAAGCGCTTCGATTATTGCACAGGTTGGCCTCGGGTAGCTAGTCGCGATTGATCCGAGCCCTTGCCGGTGCCGATGGTAAACACTAATGAGAGGCGCGAGCCGATTTGCATCTGCAATCGGGCAGCTCCTGACCTTAAGCTCTGCAAAGTCGCTCCCGCAATTTGGTGCGACGCGATAACCGGGCACGAACAGCCCTGCCTCGTCACGTTGAGCCAAAGGCAAGCCCTGCACAAAGCGCCCGCCACAGTTACCACGCAAGCGCCTCAGAGCAGGCTTTGCTCTGCATTGATCACACGACCAGCCTCGCCCCTTGCTATTAGGTAGCCATACAGACGAGGCGAGCGCTATTTTCCCGAGATCCCCAGTAGGCTGATGCGCTGAATATGTTGCACAAGCTCTGAGATGACTTGCAGTCGATGCGACTCTGGCTTGATGCGATCGATCATATCGCTTGCAGGCTGATCATCGATCTCGACAAGCGCGACGCGCACCATTTCCACAAACACGCGCGACAAGTATGCCTGATAAGACGCAAGCGCCTCGCGCTCATCTTCTGCGAGCTCGTGATGCCATCGCGCTTTCTCTCGCTCGTCGCTTGGTGCGTCAAGCCAAAGGATGCGCCCGAGCTCACTGCGCGTGTATGCACCGGCTCTCACCTCTGCCTGCTCTCGATCGCTTGGCGAGAGCGCCTTGATCTTGAATCGCGTCGCACCCTCGTGCGCCTCGAGCGCACTGAGCTCACCTGCCTCGAGGTAAGCTTGCATCTGCTCAGGCGAGCAGGTCACAGCAGGGTCGCAGGTCACAACGACCTCGATCGTTAAATCAGAGTCAGGCAGAAATGAGAGAGCCATACTTAAGAGCCTTTGCCGAGTGCTAGTCTAAATGGTGAGTTGTATACATCAAAAGTGTCTGCAACGTCACCACCAAAGCGACTCACCTTATAGGTTAAAGGCTGGCGCACGATGTCATTACCACTTGGGTCGTACTTGCTTGGGTCGTTGGTGAGGTAGGCAGCCGGCAACATAAACGCGCCACCTTGACCAGCTGCGATCGGCCCAAATCCAACAAGCACCTGCCTGAGTTGACGATTAAAGAAATCGTTGTTGATGGTCGTGTTCGGTGTCGTGACTGTAAGGCTCAGCTCGACATCGACGTCTGACACCTCCATATCACGCATAGCCAAGATGCTATTAGAGTGCCCGATCGGTGTGAGCGTGTTCGTGATGGTCAAAGTAAAATCTTCGACGTCAAGCGCGATGCGCCCGAGTGTGTCACCTGTTGAGCCGACATCTGTGAGGCTCGTTGGAGCTGCGTCACTGATGACAACATAAGAGCCTCGGAAGAAACAAGGCGCGCCAGAGTTGTACGAGGGCTCGACCGGGCCGACTGCGTTGCCGTGATCGTCTTGGATGATCGCAGCTTGATACACCAGATCAGCCATCACTCGACCATTATCGAGAGAGAGGGTCATGCTCTCTAGTCGGCATCCATAGGCGTATGACCTGAAGTCGACGCCATCGACGCGAAACGAGAGACTGTGCTGGGTCGTGCCGAGGTTGTCACGAGTCGGGCAGTACCAGGTCTGTAGTAGGCGCATCGTCGGTGTGCCGGTGAAGCTCGAGCTAAATGCAGGGCTCACAGAGACATCGCCCGATACATTGTTATCAGTGACCGAGCTATACTCAGCGCGACCGCCCAGATCGGCACCAATGATCGAGCCGGTGACGTAATTGGTTGAGGTAGTTGTCGGTGTGAAGTTGTTGACGTCAACAACGCTCGTCACTGCATCGCTGTGAGTTAAGCCTGCCTGAGTGAGGAAGCCTGCACCGAGGAGCTCACCCAAGTAGTTCGAGCTGTAGTTGTTTACAGAGCTGCCGACTGTGGTCAAGTCAAGACGAATCTCGACTGTGCCGGTGCGACGACGAACACGAGAGCCACCAGACCAAACAGTGTCCGGCTCAGGTGGCAAGCTGTATGTGCCGTCGCGCGCGTCGTTGCGCTCAGACACGACGACATCGCCATAAACGATGATCGGGTCGCGCTCACAAGGCACTGATGTATAGGTGAGCCCGGAATAGCTGGGTAGGCCATCGACGAGAGAGCCGAAACTGCCCTCTGTCGCGACGCTGATTGATCGATGCGTAACGCTCATGATAACGCCTCCAAATAAAGCAAGTCGAAAGGAAGAGAGAGCACGAGCGACGTGATCTCTGTTGTAGGGTCTAAGATAGGCTCATATACAGGCTCACCCGGTATCACGCTAACGATGCCAGTCGATGCGAGGTCATACTGTGGCCCCTTCAAGGTCAAGAGCAGACTCGCGCCATCCTCAGCAATCAAGCGCTCGAGATAGTGAAGCTCGCCTATGTCATAGCGCACACGACAAACGACACGAGCGCGCCTGCGACCTGATAGACCTGCCTCACCATCATCGATCGCAAACGCCTCAAGCCTGAGCTCGAAATACCTATTAGTATTCTGGTGCGCCTCAAGAGGAGCGACCCGACCTGATGAGTTAATTGCGACAAAGCCGTGATGCGTGTCTGTCTTAGGTAGCGTCGCCTCGATCTGATCCTCAAGATAAGCGAGCGCGCTGTATATGCCTTGGCTCATCGTCTACCTCTCTTGATCTTCGCTGTGAGCTCTGCCTGTACCGCAGACACTAACACATTTACATCGCGAGGAGATAGGCCGATAAAGGGCCGATCAGCGTGCACATCATACCCATAAGAGCGCACCCGATTCGTAAGCCCGATGATAAAGCGCGCGTCGGTCGCCTCCATTAGTACGAGATTATTGAGCATCGCACCAGACAGCACGAGATCAACAAGCGCGCTCGAGCTTGCACTATGCCGACGACTCTGCACCTTGTACTCGCGATAACCACCTTGGTAATAGACGCTCTGACCGGTGCGAGATACTCGGCCCCCCTTCGGAGTCAAGACTGCGCCCGATCGAGGTATATAAATTGGGCTTGTAGAGTATGGCTTGAAAGGTTGCCCATCTGCGTCGATACCCTTGCTCGTGCGTAGCTTAATCGCTGCGACTGTATTGAGACCGAGGCGAGCTGAGTCGCGTGCAGTCCACAGAGATGAGGGTAGATTCAGATTCACCTTAGCGTGCATCTCAGTGCCTCATGCCTCGAGTCGGTGTGAAGGTCTGATCGTATTCTGTCTTGCTGTAAGAGCGCCAGCTTGCGCGCATATCACGCCAGGTTCCCCCCTGCTTAGCGATGTCAAGCTCATCATCATCGACGATGTTATCACCATCGCGATCGAGGGCGAGTGAGCGCAGGCTGATCTCGAGGAGCTGTTGACAGCGCTCGCGCATAGCGTTCGCTGCGTCTAGCTGATTCATCGACTCATACACACGAGCTGCTGTGCAGTATGCGTGCGCGTTAGCAAAGCTCGTCGCGTTAAAGATCTCATCTTCTGTCACGTCAACCTCGTCTTTGAGATGATCGCGAATCACGAGGATGATCTCTTGTAGAGCAGCATCGATCTGAGCATCAAACGAGCTCTGGCGACGTGGGATCATGTCAGCCAACTGAGGGAACTGCCCGACCAGATCATCGTGAGACAGGCCAGTGTCAAAGGGTCGAGGCGTGATCTTAAGCAGACCCTTGGCAAGCTTGGTGTCGAGCTGTTGACCGAGGTCGAGCACATAACTCACCTGCCAAGGATAATACCCTGTCGTGTCGGTGATGGTGCTCGATACAGTCGCGTAATACATGCCAAACACGAGCAGAGCACTCTCGCTCAGGTCGATCTCTCGCGATAAGGGCTCAGCCAAGATCGCAGTCGTGCCAACCATGCGCACCACCGAGACCGAGTAGATGCAATCGCCCTCGGTCACGAGGTAGGCTTTGACTTGATCTGCTTGCAGTGCAGTCGCTTGCGCGTTCACTGTGAGCGTGCGTCGATCGTTACCAATGGCAGAGACTGTCGCATCTGCTCGGCTTGCTGTCATAGTGACAGGCGACGCACTGCCGACTGTGAGCGATGGCGCTGAGTCGAGAGGCCCAGGTGCGACCCATTCAAAGGTGAGCGTCTGCCCTGTTATGCTCTTGATCATTGTCTGCCTCCTGCGTTGGCTTTCGTTATATCTGCGTTAGTCGCTCGGGTGAGGCCGGCAGCCTCGACAAAGCTCTCAGTTACAGGCGACCAACTGTGCCGGCAATTATACCCACCGCACGAAGTCTTGACCGGTAAGCCTTGCCCATTATCAAGACGATTCATCTGCGTCTCACTTACGACCTTATTGATTAAGGGTCGACAGAAAGCGCGCGTAACGCCATCGCGAGGGCCGGTGTAAAGATACAGGTCAAGATCAAAGGCTTGAGCTGCTGAGGCAGTCACAGCACGACCAAACTGTGAGAGCTCAGTGTTAACCTGTGTCATCTGCGTACCAACGATCGACTCTAGTCGTTGATCCATCGCCTTTATCGCGCTCGCCTTTGGTACGCCAACAGTCATACCCTCGAGCGCTGTGCGCGTCGCCTGTAAGGTGCTCGGCAAGATAACATCTTGAAACACCTGATCAGCAGTCGCGAGCTTAAGCGCGTCGATGCTCGGCAGCTCTGCCGGGTCGACTGCGCCTATAATTGTCTGAAGCGTATCGAGCGCAGCCGCTGCGACTGCATCTGATGCGCCTATAAAATCATCGACTGCCAAGCCCAGACCACTCGCAAGTATAAACTCGCTCAGCTCGTCTCGACTCAGCATAAGCAGCTGCTCGGCTGAAGTCAGCTCAAGTGCGCTCGATAAATTAGCACTTAGCTCTCGATGCGATCGCTTAAGTGATCGTCGAAAGTCTTTGTCTGCTTTGACCGCAATCTTTAAGGCTGCGATCTTAGCAATAAGTATCTGCCTCTGTGGCCCCTTGGTATCACGAAGCTGCGCTGAAAGATCATCGATCGCTATTTGATCGGCATCCTTCTCAGCGAGCGTCGTGATATGAGGGCGACCACATGAGCAGAGCACTGATCACCTTATGCGAGGCAGTCAGTAAGGACGAAGCCGAGGTTAGAGTCGATCACCTTGAAGAGGTGAGACTCGTCTGCCCAGACGTTGCGACGAGTGAGGTCGAGCGCGTCGTACTGCCCAGCCTTCATGCCCTCAAACTCCATGTTAGCAGCAGCGATCGGCATCATGCGAACACCTGAGCGAGTCTGCACAGCGTCGGAGCCGTGGAGGATACCCATAAAGAGGCTATCACGAGTCCATACATAGCCCTCGCTTGAAGCGGCACCAGGCACAGCGCTGTCAACACGAGCACCACCGACGAGGATGTTAGGAATCCCGAGGATGTCGCGCAGGGTGTTGATTACTGCCTCGTCGCTCAAGATGAGGTTGCCAGAGGCGACACCGTTTGGAGTGCTGCCGGCTTGGAAGTAGCCCCGGAGCTCAGGAGAGCGAGCGAGCGCCCTGAAGAGATCGCGACCCATTACGAGAGAGTCAGGGTTGATGCCGTGTGCGTTTGCAAAGACGGTGTCCTTGAGCTGATGCAGGTAGCTGAGAGGCTCAGCACCGGCAGCGTCAAACGTACCACCAAACTCAGAGGTTGAGTCGTTGCTGTTGAAGTTGCTCACGTTGAAGAGAGTATTCGCTGCGCGCTGCTCTTTGGCGAGCTTCATCACGCGCGCGACTTTCTTAACGATGCGAGCCTCCTCGCTCCCAGGATACTGAGAGTCGATGATATCCTCCATCGCGATCGAGTCCTCTGCAGAGCAGATCTCACAACGATATGTTGTGCTCGTGCGATCAAAGCCACCGATGCGAGCGCGTGATGCACCGGGTGCGCGCTTGAGGTCGAGCCCTGCGCCTGCGCCCATAAAGTTACGAGAGGTCTCGAGCAGGAGTGTGCCGGAGCGCTGAGGTACCTTGATGTTCTCGCAGACCTTATCAGCGATGAGGCTTGCGTCGCTTTGGACTGCCTCAGCGACTAGGTTGCTTAAGATCTCGTCGACTGGGTGGATATTACGATATGAACTAGCCATTTTGGATCACCTCCTACTTAAGCGAGTGGTGCGAGGCCACGGTTGAACAGGATAAAGAACTGCTCATTGAGGCTTGCGCTTGTCTGGTTGATGTTGGGGAGGCTGAAGCCGACAGGGTAGTGAGAGCTTGCAGCTGCCTGCACCTTGCCACCGGTAGTCACTGCGAGGACAGTTGCCGAGGTGAGGGTGAGAGAGCCACCAGCGATCACGCGAGACTCGCCTGAGATAACGACGTCAACGACGTCACCTGCATCGCCTGCGCGCTGAGCGACTCCGATGATGGTGTTAGCAGTTGGGTCGGTTGCTACTGCGATCTTGCCGTCTGAGTCAATGGCGACGAGCGCGAACTCAGTCACAGCAGATGCACAAACAAAGGTCTTGATGATCTGATTCATGATCACGCTCCTTAGTTAAAGACGCTGTTGTATGCGTCTGGGTTATTGGTACGGAATAGATTTAGAGCCTCGCTGAAGTTAAGCCCCTTCTCTTCTGCGAGGAGCTTGACCTGCTCAGCTAAGGTCGCCTTGTTGAGCTCAGCGCCAGAGGCACCATGCCCAATCTCGGTCAAAGGCACTGCTGATGAGGCAGGGCGCTCGCTAAACATCTGCCAGAACTCAGGCATGTTCTCGCGAACGTCCCAAGCGCGAGCGGCTGCTGTCTCCTCGCTTGGGCTGACTTTGCCCTCGCGTAAGAGAGACGCGACTGCCTCACGACGCTCGACATCGCGCTTCTCAGCCTCGATCACCTCGAGGCGCTCAGAGAGCTTCTGATTCTGCGCGCGAAGCTGCATGACCTCTGCAAGCATGTTCGGCTCAGCAGACTCGCTCAGCTTTGCAGGCTCGGTCATCTTCTTCTCTTTGTCGTCATAGCTGTCGCCCATCTTCTCGGGCTCAGCCTCTTTCTTGACCTCATCCTCGGCTGGCTTCTCAGCATCAACCTCGACCTCGATCTTTGCCTCGTTCTCAGAGGTCATATCTTTTACCTTCTGCTCGAGCTCTTGCACCATCGCGTCTTTCGCAGCGAGGGCAGCACGAAGCTCGTCAATGTTCATAGACTCAAGATCCATGTTCACTTGCTCCTGTTCACTTAGTGTTACCCGATCAATGCGATCATGCGATTGAGCAGGTCTTGGGGTTAAGGTGACAGCAAGCAACTGAGCATCGCCTACCTTGTCGCCACCATTACGAGTATAAATCTCACCATGCAGATACTCGGGCGAGCTCCACAGCACACCACCTGCCTCTTGCACGACTTTAAGGCCGCGCTCGTTGTAAGCAGGCACTGCATAAAGCCCATCTTCGCGCAGGTCGAGATCGATGATCATGCCAAGCGCGTTGCCCGACTCAGGGGGCGCAGGTGTACCACCGGCAAAGGGTGAGGTCGCATGTTGCCAGTCGATAATCACTGGGTCTGCGTCGCGTCGATCATAATAGACGCGCACCATCTCCTCGAGGAGCTCCTGCGAGACAGGCGCACCGATCGCCTCACCATTCATGCGCGAGCTGACTTGACCGAGCGCGAGCGTCTTAAACGGCTTGCCGACTGTGAGACCCTCGGGCACATCATAGGTCTGCTCTGCTCTGACTTGAATCGCCTCGCCATAAGCGCGAAGCGTTGCTTTCTTGTCTGCTGTATCCATTTGACTCACTACCTTTCGAGCCCAAGAAAACCCAGCATCACCGCCCCATCCATCCCAAGCCTGACGGCCCTTGCCGTAGCTCTCCCAGGTCGAGCCCTGCTTGTCGACCTCGTGACGCTGAAAGTAAGAGAGCATTCTGCGCACAGTCTCAGGTGATAGCGTCTTACCTGCGATCAAGTCACGAGCTCGCGCGATACCGACCGGTGTCATGCCTCTCTCGCTTGGTGGCTTGTCAGCACGACGACGCAGAGCGCGCTCGGCTGCCTTGCTTGCACCCTGTGGAGGCTTGAAATCGATGTGATCGTATTTCTTAGGCGCGAGTAGAGCTGCCTCTGACTTTGCCTCGGTCTTTTGAGGATGACCAGTAGGCAATAAGTCGAGGTCGCCTGTGTATGCCTCTTTGCGCTCACCTGTGCCGACGAGCTTTAAGAAAGCTTTGACGCGACCATATGCCCACTGATTGCGAGTCATGCCCGGACGATGTGAGACGCTGAAAGCGCCTGCTCCTCGCCTGAATACAGCTTTAAGCGAGCCGAGGTCGACTTTCTTGCTCTTTGCTTTGTATCGGTCGTTATGCTTGTCGACCATACCTTGCAGAGCGCGCGCTACGCTCTCAGAGATCTCAATACCACCTCGCTTGCCTGATGCTGAGCCTTGCGGATTGGTCTTGCTCCCTTTGATCTGATCACGCTTAGGCGCTGGCGTTTGGGCTTTAGTCCTAGCCATTTTTGCGCCTCCTGATCGCTGCCTCTGCGAGTGAAGCGACATTACCTGCGCTTGCTGTTCTCTCGAGCGCAGATCGTTGTGCCTCCTCGGGCAGGTCGCCAGCTCCTAGTCGCTCCCTGATGGCGCGCTCTAGCTCGTCGTCTGGTGTAAGCAGACCAGACGTTACGAGCTGAGGTAGCATCGCAAGAGAATCGGCTAGATCGTCGGTGTCTAGCCCGGTGTGCACGAGGCGAGGTAACTTGCTTGGGTCGACTGTGCCGTAATTCCATCGAATCAACCTGCCGATCGTGCCTGCGCCTCGTCGGTCGACCCCAGAGACAGCAGACGCGACAATATCACAGAGGTTAATCGCAGCTCGTCGGAACACTGACAAGTGAACCTCGCCAACAGAGCGAGAGCCGGTGTCAGTTATGCCGAGGTTGGCAAACTGCGCGAGGAAGGCTTGCGAGATTTGGTTGTCACACTCTTTGATGATGTCGAGTGGGCCTTGCGCGTAAAGGTTTGGCGCGCTTGCATACTGATCAAAGCTTACGACCGGGTTGTCGATGAGGTATGCTTGCTCAGCTGAGAGGAAAGCTTGCGCCTGCGCCTCTGCCTCATCGATCATCGCGTTAATGTCTGCATCGGTTAAGCCGTGCATCTCAGCGACTGAACGATCAACCTTAACGCGAGGCGTCGGCACTGCCCAACGATCGACACCGACGCACATAAGATTGCTGACCTTTTGCTTGGTGCGCCACCACCACCAAACAGGGCGCAACATACCAGAACCCTCGAAGTTGGAGCCGGTGCGATTCAACGTGAGCAAGATGAGCTTGTTTGATGGGATCGGTTCAGGCGTCTTTCCTACACCGACAACCTGCTGTTGAACACCGTCAAGCTGTTGATTATCACGACTCAACCAGCGCAGATGCGCGCTCGGCTCTCGATCGGCATACAGGTCGAGCCAGACTCGAGTCTTGCCGTTAAAGTCAGGGCCGACTCGATAGACCTCCTCGGCATACCGATAGCCCAAAGGCACAAACTCGAGCAGGTATGAAAGTTGCTCTTCCCAAGATTGAGACATCTGCCCTGCATACCCATCAAACCCAAAGCACTCATTACCAAAGCGCGCGAGCTCGTTGCATACTGGGTCGAGATCGTCTGCTGACTCAAAGCGCCAGGTTGCAGAGAGCAGGGTCTGCCTGAGCATGTGCCACGATCGACGCACGACCGGATCAGTTCGCAGCATGTCCTCAGCCTCACGCACCCAGTTGAGCCCGGTGAGCTGCGCGTTGCGCTCATAGCCTGAGATCATACCACCGGACAGCATAGTGCCGGTGATGCCTCGTGTACTAAAACGAGGGTGAAGCCCCCTCATGTGTCGAGGCGTCTCCTCTGTATCGGCTTTGTAGTCTAGCTTGCGCATGAGCCCTCGAGGGTATCAATAGATGATCGTTGGGCTTATACATGCGTCGGTTTTAGTGTTGGCTTAATCGGGCGCTTTGTCAAGCCCTGTATGAGGCCACCTGCCTCGAGCCTTTAGCGCCTCAAAGTCAGTCGGGCGCTCATCGGTACAGATCGATCTTGCGAATCGCCATCGATGAGGCTTGCCGAGCTCCTGCCACGATCGACAGCGCTCGCACCATGCAAAGTCAATCGTCGTATTTTGCGAGCTCATGTGTGAGATACCAGAGCGCTTTCTGCAAGTCCTCTCGCGCGTTGCCCTTATGACCTGAGCGCGCGACGTACTTAACGACGTTGCCGAGCGCGAAGCTCAAACCCCATGCCTCGATCGCGTCGATCACTTCAACGCCTGACTCAGCATGATAGTGCTGAGGGTGATCGACTGCTGAGCTTGGCTCGTCTGCTGTGAGGTCGACTCGTTGCCGGCAGTTCAGGTCAGTCTCATGCAGTACGATGTCACTAGGTGCGAGGTAAGGGTACTCAGTCACGATGGATCTGCTTTCTGAGAGCATCAAGCTCGCCCTGCAATTTGAGGAGATCATCATGATACTCATCAAGCCTCTCGATGATTTCATCTTGCTCCTGCTTCTCTAGCTCAAAGCGCTTATTGACCCACGTCCACAGCATGTACATGATCCCGACTGTAACGACTGCGACGAGGTTGTTAGGGTCGAGCAGCTTATCAGCAAGCCCAGGTGTCAAGGTTGGATCAGCCATTTAAAAGCCCCTTCGATCGGTGATGATGCCTGCGCGCTTGGTGCGATTCGGCTTGCGTCTGGGTGTGTATGTCGAGCGCGATACCTCGTCGGCCCAATAGTTAAAGATGCAGTCGTAGCGCAGTGCGTCAAGAGGATCTTCGCGACCATCTTTCTTAGGCTGTTCTTTAGTATCCCAAGCATACGACATGAGCGCCTTTCGTATGCTGTTACCTGTAGCGCGCTCGCCCTTTGTCCACACCTCGCGCGTGATCAGATAGCGACTGCGAGCAAAGGCGCGCTTGAGCTTCTGCACCCCATTGAGCACGTCGGTGCGCACTGGGTCGGTCGTGTGTCGCAACGGCATGCCGATGCCCCCTGCCTCGACCGGCTTGGCAATCTCACGAAAGGCGCTGCGCCCTGTCTGATCGTTGCGCGCTTTGCCTGCTTTGTCTGCGCATCCTGCATCGAGCCAGATGCGAGGGCCGGGCGCTTGATCTCTGAGCGCACGAGGCCAAGCGACGCGTAGGATCATCTCAGCGAGCTGCTTGATCGTGACCTCTTGCGGGTTGATCTCGTGAGCGATCACAGTCGCCTCGCGCGCCTCGTCATAGACCAAGATCAACACGCTCGGCTTTCTGAATCCCCAGTCGATCGCTATGCGCCCTGTCATCTCAGGCGAGTATTTAAAGTCGTCGATCACATGTGACTCGATGTCAAACTCTTGATATACAAGGCCGCTTGGTGGCTTTGGTCGATTCATGACCATCGCCTCGCGCTCGTCCTCTGGCAGGAGCTCGGTTGCTTCAAACCAAGCTTCACTCAAGTTTGCCTCGTTTACATACGAGGTAAAGAGCAGAGGTGGGTTGCCGGCATCCTCTGCCATCTGGCACCACCAAGCATCTGCGACCGGCAGACCGACAAGAATTAGCGTCGGGCTCGGCCCTGATCGCAGGCGACCGAGCGCCTTATGCGCGACCTCAGCGCTTAGCGTTTGGCACTCATCGATGAGCGCGACCCCAGAGGTCACATTGATACCCTCGAGCGGGTTGTGCGAGGCATCGCGCGTGCCCGGTCGAAAGTAACTGCGACAGAGTACTGCGCTACCCGCTGCTGTTCCGCACCCACGCCCAGAGTGATGTGTAAATTGTCA